>ERZ773065.49-NODE-49-length-81836-cov-3.826476_pt1 | contig 81836 bp, 67 predicted proteins | sample MGYA00580623_ERZ773065 | MGnify/ENA primary metagenome ERZ773065 (study PRJEB29015, sample SAMEA2738017) | human oral metagenome | biome: human oral; feature: human-associated habitat; material: dental | place: China | collected 2047 ... | reverse complement strand
ATTGTTCTAACTATCTTAGTAGTACTTCACGAATTTGGTCATTTTTATATGGCAAGAAAAAGTGGTGTAAAAGTTAACGAATTTGGTATTGGTTTTCCACCACGTGCCATTGGCTGGATTCATCTTCCTGCAGATGAAATAGAAAATTATTTAAACCAATTATCCGATGAAGCAAAATTACAAATTCCACTTCAAAAGATTGAAAAAATAATCAAAAATATTAAAACACAATCCACTCGAAACAAGAAAAAATATTACTGGATCCGTTTTCCAAAATCCGAATATAATAAACCGCAAAAATATCTTATTTTTAGTTTAAATTATCTGCCAATTGGTGGTTTCTGTGCCATGGATGGCGAATCGGCAGCAGATATCAGAAAAGGAACTTTTGGCGCCACAAATTTTTGGCAGAAAACCAAAATCCTTTTTGGTGGCGTAATCATGAACTGGTTAACTGCTATAATTATTTTCACAATACTAGCATGGACTGGCATGCCAAGTTTCCTGCCAGACCAATTTACTATTAAGAATGACGAAAACCTTACAAAAGATTTAGTCACGGTATATGACGTTCAAAAAGATTCACCCGCCGAAAAAGCTGGTATTAAAGTTAATTCTAAAATCATCAGTATGTCAGAGGGTAGCAATCTACAATCACCGATCGAAGTAGTCAATATACATTCAATCAAAGAGTTTAATGAAACCCACAAAGGACAAGTAGTTTCTTATAAATTATCTGATCCAGACGGCAAATTTTATCAAGTAACAGCCAAACTAAATCCAGAAAAAGATAATCTTCCCGCACTCGGTATAGCTATGCAATCTTCGAATAAACAATCTCTCACGCGTTATACTTGGTCTGCTCCTCTAGTTGGACTTGGTACGACAGCACAGATTACTCAAAAAACATTTGAAGGGATCGGCGACTTAGTTAAAAATATTTTTCAAGGTAGTCTTAGGCAGTTTAGTAATAATAGCTCCATAAAAGAAGAGGGGAAACAACAAATTGAAAAAGCCGGTGATTCAGTCTCAGGACCGGTTGGCATTATCGGTGTACTTTTCCCAGCCTTTACCAGCGCAGGTCCGACGAATCTTGCCTTCCTTGCCGCCGTTATTTCCATCTCTCTCGCTTGTATGAACGTTCTACCGATTCCTGCACTTGATGGTGGACGTTGGTTCCTCATAGGTTTCTACAAACTTCGTCATAAAAAATTACAAAAAGAAACTGAAGAAAAAATAGTCGGTCGAGCTTTTCTAGCACTAATCATCCTCAGTCTCTTTATTACTATTTTAGATATTATTAAATTTACTAAATAAGTATCATGAATCAAGACCCTACAAAATTCACTAAAATGACAGACATTAAACTCCCTGATCGTCAATCAAAAAGTGCAGATTTCACACAAACCGAGAATCACACACAAAAAAATACAGGTCGCACTAAAAAATCTCAAAAATTTCTCTTAATCTGTAATTATCTCTTATCAACTTATTTTTTATCCTACGGATCTGAATTAATTGTTGGTTATTCCATGATTTATCTCATAGGTTTATCAGTTTTTAATACACCGCTAATAACTGCTATTTATACAGCCCTCTCATACCTACTTGTTTTATTTTTGCTAGTCATTTTACCAAACATTCTCTCATCAAAAAATAAAACTAAACAGAATGTTATACAAAAGTTTATAAGTTCTTGGCAAACTAATCGTAATGAACTTGGGTTAGTGGGACTCCCCACTTATACCGACATTGCTTTAAGTATTATTGGTTTTACCATCTATGCTGGACTCTCCTACTTTATATTAGAATTGTTCACTCGATTTAGTTGGTTCCAACCTAATCAAGAACAAGCTACAGGCTTCTCTCATTATCTAATTGGTACGGATCGCATTTTTGCTTTTTTTGCTTTAGTCATATTTGCCCCAATTTTTGAAGAGGTTATTTATCGTGGATGGCTCTATAGCAAAATCCGCAAACAAACCAACCAAACTTTTGCGATTCTCCTCACATCCGTTTTATTCGGTATCGCTCACGGTCAATGGAACGTAGGAGTCAATGTTTTCGCTCTAAGCTTAGTTTTATGTTCACTACGAGAAATAAATGACACCATCTATTCTAGCATCTTACTACATATGATCAAAAACGGAATCGCTTTCTTTTATATATACGTAATGGGAATTTAAATTAATAAATTATTATTTTACGTTTAACTCTTATTCAATTGAAAGAATCTCGCCTTCGTTACCATTTGGCAAAAGATATTTATCACCCACCTTTTTCCCCATAATCGCTTTACCAATTGGAGAAATATCTGAAATACGACCATTCAACGGATCCGCCTCAACTTCACCAACAATCATATATTCATGTTCTTTTCCAAGAATCTTAATTTTAACCTTCGCACCTACCGCCACTTCTTTAAAAGAACCTGTTTCAATAATTTTTGCATTTTTTAGGATATCTTCAATTTCCAAGATCCTAGTTTCAATCTGACGTTGTTCATCACGTGCGTCAGTATATTCCTGATTTTCCTTTAAATCACCAAAAGAGCGAGCGTAAGCCAATCGATCCGCAACCAACGGACGTTCAGCAATTAGCTCTTTTAATTCCTTTTCAAGTTCAGCTTTGCCATCTTTAGTTAAGCTAATATTTTTTTTCATGCTTAATAAAATACACGTTAGTAGAATAAAAGTCAAGGATCATGATATAATCTATATATATAATAAATTAAAGAGAAAGGTAAGGGGATGAAATTAAGTCAATCTTTTATCAAGACCTTCCGCGAAGTAGGGAAGGATGAGGCCGCAAGAAATGCCCAACTACTAATCCGTGCAGGATTCATCTACAAAGAAATGGCAGGAGTTTATGATTTTCTCCCCTTGGGCTTAATCACATTAAATAAAATACAAGACATCATTCGAGACGAACTTGATAAAATCGGTTGTCAAGAATTACAAATGACAGCCTTACAAAATCCTGAATCATGGATTAAAACTGATCGTTGGGACGACAATGTAATTGATGTATGGTTTAAAACAAAACTTAACGCTGGTGGTGAACTTGGTCTTGCTCCAACACACGAAGAACCTCTCACAAACTTGATGGTCAAATTTATTTCTTCATATAAAGACCTCCCAGTTTATGTTTATCAGTTCCAAACAAAATTTAGAAATGAGCTTCGTGCAAAATCCGGTATTTTACGTACACGTGAATTTCTTATGAAAGATCTTTACAGCTTTAGCGCTGACGAAGAAAGTCATAATAAATTCTACGATGAAGTTGATAAAGCCTACATGCGCATCTATACAAGGTTAGGACTTGGTGACTGTACTTACAAAACTTATGCCTCAGGCGGTGCATTTTCAAAATACAGCCATGAGTATCAGACTATTACTCCAGTCGGTGAAGATGTGATCTATATGAATAAAGATAAATCCATCGTACTTAACGAAGAAGTAATGAACGATGAAGTCTTAAATGACTTAAAAGCAAAACGTGAAGACTTCACGCCTGTTGCTGCTGCCGAAGTTGGTAACATCTTTACCCTAAGATATAAGTTCTCAGAACCTATCGGACTAAAATATGATGACCAAAATGGTGAAAAGAAAACTGTTTTCATGGGAAGCTATGGTATTGGTGTTTCACGCGTTATGGGTGTGATTGCTGAAAAATTTGCCGATGACAAAGGTCTCGTTTGGCCAGAAAATATTGCACCTTTCAAATACTATGTTATGGGTATTGGTGAAAAATCTGAAAAAATCGCAAACGATTTGCATCAAGCACACTCCAAAAAGATCCTTCTTGATGACCGTGATCTAAGACAAGGAGAAAAATTTGTTGATGCAGAACTGATGGGTATACCTTATCGCGTAGTTATCTCAGATAAAACTCTTGAAGATCAGGCTGTTGAAATTACCGAACGAAAAACTGGCAAATCCAAAGTTGTTTCTATCGAAGAATTCAAAAAAATGTTGAAAAAATAATAAATATCAACTTCAAATAAGGGAAAATATGTTTGATCATCTTGAATATCAACAAGCCATGGAAGGCGTCATTGAACGCTTCAAGTCAGAAATGCAAAAAGTCCGTACTGGTCGTGCCCATCCAGATATGTTGGCAGGAATCAAAGTTGAAGCCTACGGTCAGTACATGCCACTTAGTCAAGTAGCTAACATCACAGCTGCAGACGCCACCATGCTTCTAATCACCCCGTTCGACCCATCAACCATCCAAGCCATCGCTAGCGCCATCCGCGCAGATCAGACACTAGGCTTAAATCCAGCTGATGATGGACGTGTAGTTCGTGTGCCAGTTCCACCACTTACAGAAGAAAGACGTAAGGAAATTGTAAAAACTGCTTCAATAAAAGTTGAAGAAGCCAAGGTTGCTCTACGTAAAGTTCGTGATGATGCAAGAAAAGAATTAAAAGCAGCAGACGATCTTTCAGAAGATGTCAAAAAGCGTGGTGAAAAAGAAATTGATGATTTCATTAAAAAATTCTCAAATAAAATTGACGAACTGTTCAAAATCAAAGAATCTGAAATCATGAAAATTTAATCAAATTTTCAGATGAAAAACAGAGACATGATATAATCGAAATATGACTACACTTAGTGATTACCGAGACGAACGATTACGTAAACTATCCGAGATTAAAGCACTTGGTATTGATCCATATCCTGCTCATTCGGACCGTAACACTAAAATCTCCGAAATTCTAAACGATTTTAAAGATTTTAATCAAAAGGAAGTAGTTATTGCTGGTCGTATCACTGCAATTCGTAGTTTTGGTAAACTCGCTTTTGTTAAAGTTCGTGATTATTTTGGCGAAATTCAACTCTTCATGAAGCAATCTGAAGAAATACCCCAAGGATACTTCTCAGTAAAAAATCTTAAACTCTTAGATTTAGGTGATTTTATCGAAGCAAGAGGCTTAGTTGGTAAGTCGCAAACTGGTGAAGTATCCGTTTTCACCAATTCAGTTCGTCTTTTATCAAAATCACTTCGTCCGCTGCCAGGGCGTGATGGTTTTACTAACAAAGAAGAACGTTATCGTCGACGCTATGTAGACATGAACGTCAACCCCGAAGTGAGAGAACGATTGGTCCGTCGTAGTATTTTTTGGCAAGCTACCCGTGATTTTATGAATAAACATGGTTTTATTGAAATCAATACTCCAATCCTTGAGCACACCACTGGTGGAGCCGATGCTGCACCTTTCGTTACCCATATGGATGCCTTAGATGAAGATTTTTATCTCCGAATCTCTCAGGAATTACCACTCAAACGATTGCTTGGTGCAGGATTTGAAAAAGTTTATGATATCGGACCACGTTTTCGCAATGAAGGCGTTGATGATGAACATCTCCCAGAGCACATTGCTTTTGAAGCTTATGCAGCTTTTGAGGATTATCAAGATGGCATGAAATTCTATGAATCCATGATTAAATATGTTGCACAAAAAACATGGGGAACCCTTCATTTTAACGTCAACGGTTTTACAATTAATCTTGATCAAGAATGGTCTCGCATCAAGTATGCCGATATTATTCAACAGAATTTTGGAATTGATGTCTTTCATCCCGATCGTACAAAAATTATTAAAATCTTAAAATCTCACAATGTAGAAGTTAAAGAACATCAAGCTGATTCTCGCCTGATCGATAATTTATGGAAAATCATTCGTAAACAGTCTGGCGGACCATTCTGGCTGATTGAAGAGCCTCTTAGCCTTTCTCCGCTTGCAAAAATTTCACCTCAAAATCCATTAGTCACCGAACGTTTTCATCCTATTATTGCTGGTACAGAAATGGGAAACGGATACTCCGAGTTAAATGACCCAAAAGACCAACTGCAACGTTTTGTAGAGCAGCAATCCATGCGTGACCAAGGGGATAATGAGGCACAAATGCTAGACATGGATTATATTGAAATGCTTGAATATGGCATGCCACCAGCCTGCGGGTGGGGAAATTCCGAACGTAATTTTTGGTTGCTAGAAGGAGTCTCCGGCCGCGAGGCCGTACCATTCCCGATCATCAAACGCAAAACTGAAACAATAAGTTAAAATTAAGGAGAAAAGAGGCAATATGTTAGACATAAATTTTATCAGAGCAAATCGTGATCTAGTCCAACATTCAATCACTGAAAAAAAGTATAAAAATATTGATCTTGATAAGTTAATTGCACTTGATGATCAACGTAAAGCAACTATAAAAGAAGTTGAATCTTTACGTAAAGAGCGTAATCAAAATACTGATAGTATGAAAGGTAAAAAACCAAGCCAAGAGCAGATTGCAAGAGGTAAAGAACTTAAAGAAAAAATCACAGTACTTGAAACAAAATTAGCCAAAGAAGAATCAGAATTTAAAAATCTCTTAAAAGCTGTTCCAAATATTATTTTCGACGATGTCCCTCTTGGCGACGAAAGTGCCAGTGTTGAGGTAAAACAATGGGGCGGACAGAAACAAGAAGGCGTTGATCATCTTGATTATGCTATCTCTCGTGATTGGGTCGATTTTGAGCGTGGCGCAAAAGTAGCAGGAGCAAAATTTTACTATGTAAAAGGCAGTCTGGCTCTTCTTGAAAATGCCTTAATTCAATTTGGCATCAAAAAAGTCATCGAACACGGTTTTACACTGATGGACGTGCCTGACATGGTCAATTCACGAGTACTTGAAGGTACTGGTTTTGCTCCAAGAAGTTCAGAACAAAGCGATGAATATTACATTGAGGGTGAAGATCTCGCAATGATTGCAACCGCCGAAATGCCGATCACCGGTTATCATATGGACGAAATTATTGATGAAGATAAATTACCTCTTTTCTATGCAGGTTTTTCCGCCTGTTTCCGTAAGGAGGCAGGTGCCTATGGTAAACACACAAGAGGACTTTTCCGCGTTCATCAATTTAATAAACTAGAAATGTATTCCTTCTGCTTACCAGAACAAAGTAAGGATATCCACGAAAAAATCCGTGGCATAGAAGAGGAGATCTGGCAAGAAATTGGTATACCATACCATGTAATCAATATTGCCGCAGGCGACCTTGGCGCTCCTGCAGCCAAAAAATATGATATCGAATACTGGTCCCCAGTTGATCAGAAATATCGTGAATTAACTAGTTGCTCAAACTGTACAGATTTTCAAGCCAAAGGTCTCAACATCAGGGTCAGACGCAAAGACGGGACCATCGAGACCCTTCATACGTTAAACGGTACTGCTATTTCACTGGCTCGTACTATGGTTGCCGTTATTGAAAATTTTGCCAAGAAAGATGGTAAGCTAAAAGTCCCCGCCGTTCTCCAGCCATTTCTAGGAGTAGAAGAACTATAATTATTATCATATTGTTGTGTTAAAATAGGCGTAAGGAGAATTTATGATCGAAAAAATTGATATAAGTGGCAGTAATTACAAGGTCGAAGAAAGTTTCCAAAAATATGCAACCAAACGAATTGGCAAATTAGACCGTTATCTACCTCGTGGTAATAAAAAGGATGTTGTAGCGAAAGTTGTTGTAACAGAAGTTAATCGTTCTCACGGCAACAAATATGAAATTTCAGTTGCGATGGAAATCCCAGGTGGTAAAGTCATTGCAGCTAAGGATGAGTGCTCAAACGTCTTTGCTGGTATTGATATTTTAGAGGCAAAACTAACGGGACAAATTCGTCGATATAAAATCGAGACAACCCCACATTTACGTAAAAACCCTCTCCTACGTCTTTTCCGACGTGAAAAATAATTAAAAAGTCTTTAAAACTAACAAAAAACTGCATGAACCACATTTCATGCAGTTTTTATGATAAAATACACCTATAAAATATTATCCTGTTTTTGGAGGTTTTGACCGACTATGTCGAAAAAAGTAAAAAAAGAAAAAAAGCCAACTGACAAATTGGCAGATAAAACTCTCACCACACGTATATTACAAGGCGTTTTTGGCGATCCCGCAAAACGCAATCTAAAACGTATGGAAAAAATCGTACAGATTATCAATAAATTAGAGCCAAAATACAAAAAGATGTCTGATACCGAATTAAAAGACCAGACCAATCTCCTCAAAGAACGTTTAATTAATCTCCGAAAAAAAGCTGACGCCAAAATTGCACTTAAAAAGCAAGCTGTCAAAAATAGTAAAAACCTAAAAAAATCCAAAGCTCCTAAAGTTAACATCACCGACACTGCAAAAGAAGAAGATAAGATTCTTGACCAACTCCTCCCTGAAGCTTTCGCACTCGTCCGTGAATCAACATTTCGTATTTTAGGTATGCGACATTTTGATGTTCAGCTTATTGGTGGTATTGCTTTACACGAAGGTAATGTTGCCGAAATGAAAACAGGTGAAGGAAAAACACTTGTCGCTTTGCTTCCTGCCTATCTCAACGCTCTAACCGAAAGAGGAGTACACATTGTCACGGTCAACGATTACCTCGCCCAGCGCGACGCAGGTTGGAATGCTCCAGTTCTACATTTTCTAGGTCTCAGTGTTGGGGTAATCATAGCCGACGCAAGTTACATTTATGATCCAGATTATTTGAATGAAGAACATTCAGATGAGCGTATGCAACACCTAAAACCTTGTACAAGAAAGCAAGCCTACCTTGCAGATATTACTTACGGCACTAATAATGAATTTGGCTTCGATTATCTACGGGATAATATGGTCAACGAAGTAGACTTTCTCAGACAACGGGAACTAAATTTTGCCATCGTTGACGAAGTCGATTCAATTCTAATCGATGAGGCACGGACGCCGCTTATCATCTCTGCTCCTGCTGGAGATAATCCAGACTCCTACTACCAATTTGCTAAAATTGTTGCAAAACTTGATCAATCGGATTATGTGCTTGACGAAAAACATAAATCGGTTACTCTTACAGACCAAGGGATCGATAAAGTTCAACGTCTACTTGGCATTGATAACCTTTATTCTGCAGAAAATTCTCGCCTAGTTTATCACTTAGATCAAGCACTTCGAGCACAGGTTGTTTTTATTCGTGATCGTGATTACGTTGTGACCAATTCTGGAGAAGTGATTATTGTCGATGAACATACAGGACGTCTCATGCACGGACGCCGTTATAGCGAAGGCCTTCACCAAGCCATTGAGGCAAAAGAAGGCGTAGCCGTCAAAGAAGAGTCGATGACTCTAGCTACTATTTCATTCCAAAATTTCTTCCGTCTCTATCGTAAACTTTCTGGCATGACAGGTACGGCTTTTACAGAAGCTGAAGAATTCCAGCAAATCTATGCTCTTGACGTTATTCAAATTCCACCAAATCGTCCAATCATCCGTATAGATAAGGATGACCTCATCTTCCGTACTGAAGCCGGTAAGTTACGTGCCATCGTCCGTGCTGTTAAGGAATATCACGAGAAAGGACAACCAATACTTGTTGGGTCTGCCAGCATCGTCAAAAACGAATTAATTGCTAAGTATCTCGATGAAGCAAATCTCCCCTACGAGATTCTTAATGCTAAGAACAACGAACGTGAAGCTGCAATTATTGCCAAAGCCGGAGAAAAAGGCGCTATCACTCTTGCTACTAACATGGCAGGGCGTGGTACTGATATTAAATTATCTGAAGAAGTCAAACAACTAGGGGGATTAGTCGTGATCGGTTCAGAACGACATGACTCTAGACGTGTCGACAATCAGTTACGAGGACGTGGTGGTCGTCAAGGTGATCCAGGGATTACTCAGTTCTTTGTATCTTGCGAGGATGATTTAATGCGTATTTTCCAAGGTACTCAACTCAGTAATATCTTAAGATATGTCGGACTTGACGAAGATACCCCCATCCAAAATCGCATAGTCACCAAGAATCTAGAATCTGCGCAAAGACGTATTGAAGGTTTTAACTTCGATTCACGTAAAAATGTTGTGCAATATGATAATGTCATAAATCGACACCGTAGAGTCGTCTATCTGATGCGACGTAAAATCCTTGAAGGTGAAAATATCTCTCAAGAAATCAAACGATTGATTAAAGAAGCCACCGAAGATCTTACTATCGAAAGTTCTCGTGTTAATAAAAAATTTAAACAAAATTTTCTTCAAGTCTTCAATATCGATCCCGAGCTAGTGGATTCGATCGGTCTCATGCGAAAACCAGCAGAGCGAGCCAAATTAGCATTAACAGCTGTAAATGAAGCTTATTCTTCTCAAGAACTGGAATTCGGTCCAGAAGTTATGCGACGAATCGAACGTGAAGTTTACTTAAAGGTACTAGATGCTCTTTGGATGCAACATCTTGAAAATATGCAACATCTACGTGAAGGTATCCATTGGCGTTCCATCGGGCAAAGAGATCCATTGGTTGAATATCGGACCGAGTCGCAAAAACTTTTTGAAGGATTGCAGAAAAATCTTCGCGAAGAAGTTCTCAAAATTCTTCTTGGTATCACCAAACAAGAAGCCTATGGCACCAACGTAGTTGATGGGGAAGAATACGATACAGAATTAACCCAAATGGCAGAAACTGCTACTAATAAAGGGGTAAACGATATTGAATCTGGAATTAAAAATCTTGATCACGAATTTAAATCTAATAAGACAAACTCCACGAACCTTAATCGAGAACGTAATGCTGCTCGGAAAAATAAAAAGAAACAACGCCAAAATAAAAAGCATAAAAAGCACTGATTATGAAGCATTTTGTTGAAAAAATCGAGCTAAAAAACGGCGCGAAAGGATTGCTGATTGACGTCCCAGGAGCTTCTGTGATGAATATTAAAGTTCAATTTCGTGGTGGTATGCGCTTTGCAAAATCCCCAGAATTATATGAAATTGCACATGTAGTCGAACATCTAAGTTTTGGAGCCAACTCAGTTTTTCCTGATGAGCAAGCTTATGAAGCAGATTTTACCAAAAATGGCGCCTATCACAATGCGTGGACTTCCGACTATTCCGTCTGTTATGAAGCCGAATGTGCCGATTTTGAATGGGAAAGAATCCTCAACCTAGAACGTATCGCCATCACTTCACCGATGTTTAATGAAGAAGAACTAAAAAGTGAAAAGGGAAATGTAAGAGCTGAACTCACCGGTTACATGAACGATTATGCGAGACTACTTTGGCCAAGATTACAAAAAGCAATCGGAGAAGAAATCCCTAGTATTAAGGAACGTCTTGCCACTATTAATAATATCAATCTGAAAGATATCCGTGAACACTATCGACGCACTCACACTGCAAAAAACATGCGCTTTATTATTGCCGGACAAATCAAACATCGTAAAAAAGAAATTCTAAAAAATCTCGAAAGTTGGGAACTTAAAGAAGGGAAACGTTTTGAAATTCCCAAGGATAAGTTGCATTCTTCGCCCGCTGTTTTAGTTAAACGCAAAGACGCTAGTAATATTACCTTTGGTTTTTCGATGGTAACTCCAAGACGATTATCTATTCAAGAAACACAAGCAATGGGAGCATTAAATCATATCTTAAATGGCACAATGAGTAGTCGAATATTTGGTCAAGCCAGAAAACGTGGTCTTGTGTACGGTATGGGTAGCGGAATTAATAGCAGCAAGCATTATTCATCTTGGGATTTTGATGGTGAAGTTAATCTTGAGACCGCCGACGAATTATTTTCATTAATCCAAGTTGAAATGGTAAAAGCTTTAAATGGTGAAATTTCAGATGAAGAAATCGAAGCGGTAAAAACCTATGCTCAAGGACGTTATCAAATGGGAGCTCAAACCGTCAGTCAAATTTCTGACTATTACACTGATGACTACTTTATGACCGAAAAAGTCGAATTATATGATGATTTTCCTCAAGTAATCAAAGAAATCAATAAGCCATCCATCGTCGAATTAGCACGAGAATTTGCTGGTTCAGGGATCCATGCCTTTGTAGCTGTTGGCTCCGTTGAAAAAGCTATCATCAACCAATTAGCTGAATCATTAAATTTTTAATTAATTATATAAAAATTAAGAGTATAATACTCTTATGAAGATCGCAATCTTAGGTCATGGCGTCGAAGGTGAAGCCGTTGAAACTTATTTTAAAAAGCATCAATCAGGCAGCCAGCCAAATCAATTTACTTTTTTTGATCATTTTACAGATTCAGATATCCCAAATTTTCAACTTGAAAAATATGATTTAGTTTTTCGTAGTCCTTCAGTCCGACCACAAGCTATCTTAGATCCCAAATATCGCGGAAAATCAACCAACTGGACTTCTATTACAAATTACTTCTTCGAACATTGTAAGGTCCCAATTATTGGCGTAACTGGTACAAAAGGAAAAGGTACCACTTGTTCCATGATTACAAACATTCTTCGTCAATTTCCTGATCATTTTCGTAAAATACACTTGCTAGGAAACATTGGTACTCCAGCCATTCTCGAATTAGATGATATCAAAGAGAATGATTTAGTAGTTTACGAAATGAGTAGCTTTCAGTGCTGGGATCTCAAACTATCACCACATATTTCTGTGATTTTACGTATCGAGCCAGACCATCTTGACCGCCATCTCGATTTTAATGATTATATTTCAGCTAAGACTAACATTGTTCTTCATCAAACGTCTAATGACTACTGTATTTACTATATGAATAATCCCATCAGCAAGAAAATTGGACAAAAATCATTAGGGGAAAAATCTGCCTATCCCATTTGTTTATATCAAACCGAACTAAAACAATTACTTGACCATCTAACTGTTCCAGGCGAACATAATCGCGAAAATGCTGAAGCTGCAATTTTAGCCGTACTTGACATTCTTCAATTTAAATTATCTGATCTTTTTAGCCAAAACAATCAAGACTTATATCAAAAAATAGAACGTGGGCTAACAACCTTTGTTGGCTTACCTCACCGTATCCAATTTGTAAGAGAATTAAATCAAGTCCGTTACTATGACGATAATTATTCTTCCGCCTTCCCAGCAACCGACGTTGCAATAAAATCTTTTGATGATTATCCTACAGTCCTAATTGCCGGAGGTAAAGATCGTCATCTTGACTTAACCGCAATGAAAAAACGTTTATTTTCTGCAAAAAATTTAAAGAAAATTATACTCATTGGTGAAACTCGCTTTATTTTATCTGATGGAGAAGATCCAGAAAAATATGTACTTTGTGAAACCCTGACTGAAGCAGTAAACGTTGCTCGTCAATACGCAGAAGATTACGCTGCTAAGCTTGAGGCTAATTTCGATCTTTGTATCCCCTCAACTAAAGAGCAACGAACTAACCACAAAGCAAAGCCAGTAATTGTTCTTATGAGTCCAGGTGCAGCCAGTTTCGATATGTTTGAAAATTTCAACGACCGAGGTAATCAATTTCAACAAATTGTAAATGCTTTTTGATGGTAAAATATCTATAATGATCCAACCAAATTTATCATCATTACTTAGTTCATTTAGCAAAAAACCTAGTCAAACGGTTCGTCCAACAGTCCCTTTGCAGTCGCCTAATGCCGTTTTTCGTTTTTTAAGTTACTATTTTGATCGCTCAACCCGTATCGCTTCTTTTGTTTATCAAGGAATTGATAATATTATCTTCACGGAAAAAATCTATTTTGCACCTAAACCGAACGACCCTAGTGTCTTCAATATCCTTGATGATCCAGATTTAAATCAACTTTTAGACCAAGCAATGTTCCTTGCTTTTATTTTAATTGGTACTAGTTATTATAAGGCTCACCCTACAGCAAATATCCAGCTTGATCACCCAATCGATGAATTTCAGTCTCGTTTTTTCTCGACCGTATACCAAGAAGGTCTCAGTCAATACGCCTTTGAAAATCGCCTCAAACGCTCTAATTTAGCGACTTTTTATCCAACAAAATCCTTTCAAAACAAGCCACCTGTCTCTTATCGCGGACACGGAGTTTTAGCCCTACAGTCCGGTGGAAAAGATAGTCTTTTGGTTGCAGAACTACTAAATGAACATAAAGTTGATTTTACCCCATGGTATATTTCCAGTAGTCCCGATCTTAGCCACCCCAATATCATTGACCATCTCGACGATAATTTCAATCACCAAAAAGCTAGTATTGTTTATCGTCAAATCGATCGTCCTCATCTAGAGCAAACTGGTGGTTTCAATGGACATGTACCTGTTACGTTTATCGTGGAATCACTTGCCATCATTCAAGCCATTCTCAATCACCAGAACATTATCCTAACAAGTATTGGACGAGAGGGGGAAGAACCTCATGCAATGATTGGTGATCTACCCGTAAACCATCAGTGGTCTAAAACCTGGCAAGCCGAACAACTCATGACAGAATATTTAGCAAGATATCTATCTCCGGATCTTCACGTCGGATCACCAATTAGACATTTTAGTGAACTTAGAGTAGCTGATCTATTCGTACAAAAATGTTGGCAAAAGTATGGTTACAGCTTCAGTTCATGCAATGAAGCAAACTACAAACAAAATAATCACAACAATACTTTAAAATGGTGTGGGCATTGTGCAAAATGTGCTAATTCTTATCTACTTTTTTGCCCCTTTATTCCACCACAGTATCTTCAATCGTTATTCAACGACAAAGATCTATTCCTTGATCCAAATTTAACCCAAATCTTTAAGGGACTACTTGGTGTCGGTGGAGTAATGAAGCCTTTTGAATGTGTAGGCAGTACAGATGAATTACGCTCAGCCTACCACCATCGTATGACTACCCCTAAAATACCATTGCCACAAAAACCCAATCAAACTAGCTCGAGCATCACTTACTGGCAACCAGTCTATGCCAATCTTCCATTTTATGTTCCAGAAAGCAATTTTAATTATCTAGCAGAATCTGAAAATCAAGAATTTTTCCGTAATTTCTTTACTCAATATACTGGAACAAGACCTGATTCCCAAAATACAACCACTATCAGCGAACAACAAAGACAAAACAACATAAAAGCCGATCGTATTCTCGCTCTCATCGAACGACGCAAACGTCTTGAACAACAAAAACGAACTAGTAAAAAGCCCCGCGAACTCTAAATTACCTTAAAAAGTTCAGTCCATTCCACGCTTATTTACTTTTTTGTGCTAACGCGATAGAATAAGCGTAACAATTAATAGAATAAACATCATGTCAAAAACAATTACAACAAAAAATAAAAAACAAGGTTCCAAAATCTCTAGTCCAAAAACCAAACAAATAATTTCCAAAAAGAAAATAGTAAAATCGATTAAACAAGAAGACCAAATGGCATATTTCTGGGGAGGATTAGGTATCGTTCTTTGTGCCGCTGCTGCCTTAATTATTCTCCTTTGGGGAGTAGGAGCAATGCTACAAAGATAAAAGGCAATTATGAAATTTTATACAGTACGTCATGGACAAACGGATTGGAATACCCTTGGTATCAACCAAGGATGGACTGACACTGCCCTAAACGTTACAGGACAATTTCAGGCACTCAAGGTCCGTGATCAGCTCCGTCATGTACGTTTTAATTCTGCTTATTCATCACCACTTCAAAGAGCTGCCAAAACTTGTCAAATTATTCTCGGTCGCACTACGCCAGACAAGTCAATTTTTAAACATTTAGATCTAGAAAGCTCAATTGAGTTAAATCATATTTATCAACAAGATTTTCAAGTAAACACAGATTGTTATATTCACTATTCAGAAGATCTCATTGAACGAGGACTTGGAGTTTTCGAGGGAAAAGAAGGTTCACGTATCCATGAAATTAGCTGGAAAGATGGTTTTAACGCTGATCGCTTCAAGATGGAATCAGTTCCACACATGTTTCACAGAGTAAATCGTATCTTGTCCGAAATTCGTACTGACGCCTTAACAAACTATGGCGAAAATGCAACCATACTAATAGTTTCTCACGCGGGTATTCTAAGAATCATTGACTATATACTTAGAGGTGGTACGGAAAAAGGTCTTTTCTATTCTCCGTTATATGATAGTGCAATTAACCTCCATCTTAAAAATTGTGATTATCAAATTTACGAACGTTAATCACTACTTTCTGTATTTTTTCTCTATAATTAATATTCTATGATAAAATAAGTATATTATATTGGACCTTCGCCAAGTGGTAAGGCAACGGGTTTTGGTCCCGTCATTCGCAGGTTCGAGTCCTGCAGGTCCAGCCACATAGAACAATTACCACACAAAAAGAGCCTCCCCCAAGGCTCTTTAAGAGTATAATGGACGTTTTCACCGTCAAATTCGAGGTTCGAGAGTAACAAGCCGAGGATTTGGCATTTTTCATTTACTTTTGCAACCTTAAAGATGTCAGCGGCGTGCTCGAAAAAGTTTAACAGATACGACACCGTTACGTAGTAGCTTTGGTCGATATCATCAAGCTGTTTCTGCTTGGCTTCCAACTCTGCTACCTCCTCGGCATACCTCACATTGTTTGCATCATAATCCTCCTGTGTAATACTACCGCGATATACTTGTCAAAGGTTCGTTGTTGGCGTTGACGCACTTGCTGTAAGCTAGTGGTTAGCACGTCGTTTGTCATAAAGTGCATTCTTCTCCTTATACTTCTCAACAAGCTCTTTTTTGAGGATTGCAATACGTTCCTTTGGTGGACGCAGTTGCTCCGGTAAGTCGAGCATAAGTGCATCAAGCTTCGTTTTCGAGATGCTGTGCACGTAACAAGTGTTTGCTTCTTGCCGTTAGTGCAGTGATAGTATAAGTGGTGATATACATTACCGTTTTTTCTGCACTTTTTGGGTCTGGAGTCAGAGAGTACCCGCATTCTGAACACGTCATCATCACCCTATATGTGACTTCTACGCCATAATAATATCGCTGGCGTTTTGTGCTATGCCCATTCAATATGTCTTGGGCAGTATCAAAAACGTCCTTTTCAATTAGCGTATCGTAGATGTGTGGGTATTCCTGCCAGTTTTCTTATCAACAATGATGCCGATGTAAAACTTATTGGTTAGAATACGGTGGATGCCGTTTTTTCTGGAAGTTTGTGCCGAACTCTTTATTAATTGTGGCTTTTACTGTCTTTATCAAGAACAAAGTGGTCGTCGATAAAATTGGTTATGTTGCCTAGTATTCATATCTTCTTGGTGCGACAACAATCATTCTACTTCCACCAAAAGCCACTTTGAGCCACGGAGAGGCTCTACGAGGGGCTTTAACGCCAGTTTCTAGTGTATGATGTGGCGTATTTGCTTTGCGGTATCATTCTGCATAATCATTCCGTGAATAGCACCTTGAACTTGTTTCTTCATTTCGCTACCATTGTTGTGTGTGGCAGATGCTTCGCCATAACTCACAACTTTTACGATAGTTCCGCCCTCACCATCTGGCACTTTTAAATTTTCCGATATTTTATCGTAAGGTAGTTTGTATCCTATTCTTACACTTGGAAAAGAAAAGTCTGCATTTTCAGAGCGTTTCTTGAGTAAATCAACCTTTTTATTATTTTTCTTATCGACAAGCACACCCTCGGAGATAAAATAACAATTACCATCATAGGTTTCAATTCCGACTACGGACGATGCGTAGTCTTCTTGATTTTCTTGGGGAAATGCGTCAACTCTGCGGGTGTAAGGGGTCTCACCAAAAATGATTTCATCGCCAATCTTACTGAACATTACATCGCCATCTTTGTTTCTTTTGTATTCTGGCGTGCGTTGCTGCTCAAAGTTGTCAACTATCGCCTCAACACTCTCCCAGCCAGTAATAGCATTCCCGTTATTGTTATTTTCTGCTTTATTTGAAATAGTTTCCATAGTCCTCCCTTATACCTTAAAAACTTCCTTTAATACACGCTCTACCGACTCGTCTGACACTTTTCTATAAACCTCTCTTCTGTCGGCTTTTAGTTTCTTCCATTCATCCGAACCCTTTTCTGTTTTTGCTATCTTCTCATCTATCGTTGCCAAAATTCTATCCCGATTTTCTACCATTTCTCCAAGAATTTTCTGGGCATCAACTCCTGTCATATTAGGGTCATAGTCATTGCGTTTCAGCATTCCATCCAATAGGTAAAAATCTCTTTTACGCTCCGCAAGTCGCAGGCTTGCATGCATAACTGCATCACCATAATCTCTTTGGTCATAACTTTTAAGAACCTCTAGAGCCGCCTCACGCTTTGCTATGTCTGCCTTAAGGTCTTCTATCTTCAAACTAACATCTACTGCTCCGCTTTTTTCCGTTTCGTTAGAAGTCTCACTAGTCTCATTCTGTAATTGTTTTGCAACGTACTCCTTTAATCTACCATAGGCAGAACCTAGGTCTGATGCAGACATCATCTTATTGAATATGGCGTTCTTTTCATCTTCACTGTTGGCACTATCTAATTTCTGAAAATACTCAATACGCATTTCATTAAACATATCCACCATTGTTTTGCCTTTATTTTTTGGTTCGTTCATACGATTGTAGGCATCGTTCAATATATCCATATCAACATCAAGCTTTGCTGCTTTTTCTTTATCATCATCTGCCAATGCCTCTTTTCTCGCCTCGTTTATATTCCTAAAAATTTGTGCTACGGCTTCGCCATCGGATATTTGTGGAGCATTGGCTTTTTCGCCACCATTAAATGGCACATCTTTCATACTTTCCCAAGCATTTGCATTATTGTCCGTGTTCTCACCAGAGGCTTCTCCTCTGCCAGAAATGATTTCATTCATATTACCTCCAGCATAAACGCTTTTAATTTTAATATCGACAAACGAGTTTATTCCTAAAACCAAGTGGAACACCCTGCTATGGAGTGTTCTGAACTTCATTTTCTATAGACTGGCTTTCGACCTGACTGGAACGAGGTGCTCCACACGGAGGTAGAATATTTGGCTATCTTGTCAGAGATAGACCAGTTTATAGAATTGAAACTCAGAACAATGGTTTAGTTAAACAATTCGAATTTAATTATACCAAAAAATTTAGATATATAATATACCTACTGGGGTTGAGAATTAAGTCCTTAAAGCCCAGCCACAAGAGCCTTTTGATAATTTTACGAGCTTATCAAAGGGCTTTTTGATCAAACCTATCATGTTTTTTACTTAGTTGTTTTCCACAATTAGAGCTCTAAAGTCTGATATAACCCCTATGAATGAACTTGAAAAACGCCTCTTTTCTTTAAAGACGGATCTCTCCTCAACTTGGCAAAAATTACAAATTGATCAAAAAATTAAACAATTAGAATCTCTAGAACAACAAATTTCTGAACCAGAATTATGGCAAAATCCTGAAAACGCCAAAAAGATTAACACTAAATTCAGCCAGCTTAAATCCGAAATTGAGCCTTGGCAAATTCTTAATATGCAGGTAACTGATCTAAGGGAAATTATTGAGTTGCACGAACCAGATCTTATCCCCGAAATAGCCGATCAACTCACTTCCATGGAAGAATCTTTCAAAAACCTCAAAAAAGCCCTACGTTTTACTGATCAACTTGATCACAAAAATGCAATTTTAAGAATTACCGCCGGTGTCGGTGGTACTGAAGCTATGGATTGGGCAGGCATGTTAGAGCGAATGTATCTTCGATTTTTTGAAAAAAACCATTTTAAGATTGAGCTAATTGAACGTACGACGGGAGAGGAAGCGGGTATTAAAACTGCTGTTTACGAAATCACTGGTTCTTTTCCTTACGGTAATTTAAAATCGGAACACGGTGTACATCGTCTAGTTCGACTCTCTCCGTTCAATGCCGACAATTTACGCCAAACTTCCTTCTCATTAGTCGAAATTTTACCAGTCTTAGATAGTGATGAGGACTACAAAATCAATGAAAAAGATCTCAGAATTGACACATATCATTCAAGTGGACATGGCGGTCAATCAGTAAATACCACGAATTCTGCCATTCGTATCACTCATCTCCCTACTAATACTGTCGTTACCATCCAAAGTGAGCGTTCACAACTACAAAATCGCGAAAAAGCCATGGAAATCTTACGCGGAAAATTAATCAAAATGCAACAAGAGCAGCAAGCCGCCTCGATTGATCAGTTACGTGCGGGTGAATCTGCAAAATGGGGACAGCAAATTCGAAATTACATTCTACAACCCTATAAATTAGTAAAAGATACTCGCACAAAATATGAAGAAACCGATACTGATGCTGTACTAGATGGCAAACTAGAAGGATTTATTAACGCCTATCTAGAATCTAAGATTTCATAAACCCCACACCTTTTGCACTATTTTACGTTTATGCTAAAATAAAACCATGATATTGTTTGACCATGTCACAAAGCACTATCACGGCGACAGCCGACCTGCTCTTGATAATATTTCTATGCACATTGCTGCTAATGAATTTGTTTTTCTTGTCGGAAAATCTGGTGCAGGTAAATCAACTCTCTTAAAAATGATCACTAAAGAAGAGACTCCTGATTCTGGTAAAATCGTAATTGGGGGAATTGACCTTGATTATGTTAAAAAGAAACACATCCCAAATTACCGTCGACGTATTGGTGTGGTTTTTCAAGATTATAAATTATTACCGACTCGCACGGTTTATGAAAATGTCGCCTTTGCTCTAGAAATTGCAGGTATGAGTAATCATGAGATTGAAAATACAGTGCCGAAAGTCCTTGACTTGGTCGGGCTATCTGACAAAGCCTATCGTTTTCCAGATAATCTATCTGGAGGAGAACGTCAACGTGTTTCTATCGCCCGCTCAGTAGCCAGACAACCGAAAATCCTAATCGCTGATGAGCCAACTGGTAATCTAGATGTCTTGACCTCCAAGGAAATCATTGACCTTCTACAAAAAATAAACGATTATGGAACAACTGTACTTGTTACTACTCATGATGCAAGTATTGTTAATCTTCTTAAAAAACGTGTCATTACCATGAAGGATGGTAAAATTATTTCCGACCAAAAAGAACACGGAATTTATCGACTTGATGCTAACAACGATGGTATTTCAAGATTACCTCATCCAGGTTATATGCGTACAACCTCTTATTTATCATCAGAAGAGATGACAGAACGTCCAAATACACCAATCGAGGTTCGAATTGAAAGACAAACCGTAAGTGCAACCAAACAATTCTCTAAGCCTGAAGCAAGCGAGCCTAAAACCACAAAACGTAGACGTTTAATTCAATAGGAAAAAATATGGCAAAAAAAACAAAAAACAATACACTTGATCGATTAAAAACTATGTCAAAAAATAGTCGCGGCAATTTAATGCGCAACAATTTACGTATCCTAAAATATGGTGTCATTGGCTATGGTCGCAACATTTGGCTGTCCATCACTTCAACTTTCGTAATGACTCTCACTCTCATTCTTCTGTTCGTTACAATCATCGCCAGTATCATTCTTTCATCCACCGCTGATCGTATGCGAGATAAAATTGACATAACTATCTTCTTCAGACCAGGGACTGAGATTTCTACTCTGCAAGAAATGACCGACATCATAAAAAAAGATTCCAATGTTAAATCAGCTGAATACTCAACATCAGAACAAGAATATGAAAAATTTGTTGAAGAAACCAAGAAGACAGGCGATGTTGCATTGTTAGCCACTTTAAATGATGATGAAATGAAAGAGGTTATGTTAAAGTCGATGCAATCCACCATCCGCGTAAAAGTCTATAATGCCGATCGACTTGATAATATTAAAGATATCGTAAACATGAACGCCACATTCCGTGAAAATATTGATACAAAAAAAGAGCCGACTTATAACACTAACGATACAGCCATCGAGACCATCGCATCTTGGTCTAATATTGCCAAAACAGGTGGTTTTGCCTTATCCGGTATTTTCTTAATCATCTCCATTCTAGTCATTTTTAACACCATTCGTATGGCAATCTATTCTCGTAGTGAAGAAATTTACATGGAAAAACTTGTTGGTGCTGACAACCATTTTGTTCGTGGTCCTTTCCTAGTCGAAGCCATGATTTCTGGTATTCTCGCTGGAATCTTCTCAACCATCATCGGTTTCTTACTCTTCGGCTTTGCTGCACCAAAGTTAACTTCTTACGATATTGATATTAGTGAAATTAGTAAAGTCATTTATTCACCAAAAATGTGCTTGATCGCACTCTCACTCATCTTTCTTGGTATGATCATTGCCTTTTCTTCGTCAAGGCTCGCCGTATCAAAATATTTAAAACGTGTCTAGTTCAGTTCTAACAGATTAAAACCACAAATAAAAATTGACACATAAAAATCCTTATGCTAAAATTTCAAACAGAGATAACGTCCTGAAAGGAGGTTACAAATATGGCAAAAATCAAAAAATCCAATAAAAAAACCAAAAATATTACAAAATCTAGATTTAAAAAATCAATTATTTTTGCAATCATCATTACGTTAACTATTAGTTCATTTCCAAGAATCTTCCACACCGAAAATAAAGCCTCAGCTATCGAAAACGAAGCCTACTGTACATCGAACGCTTGTCGTGCAGCAAAAAAAGCAGAAAATGAAGCAACGACTAAAGCGAATGAAGCCTCAAAAGCGGCAACTACTTTGGAAGGAGAAGTTGAACGCTTACAACAAGAAATCGCCATGTACGAAGCTCGCATTAAAACAAATGAAGCAGAGGCAGAAGATTTAAAACAAAAGATTGAAGAAACTACAAAAAAATTAAAATTACAGCAGCAAGCTCTTGCAAATATGCTGATCAATTTACATTTTGAGGACGACGGTGATGCCATCATGATTCTTGCTGGCTCTAATTCAATTTCAGATTTTGCTGAACGTCAATCACGTGCAGATACTGCCAAAAACCAAGTTACTCTTTCCGCACAGACAGTAAAATCCATAAAACAAGATCTTGAAAAACAAAAGACCGAAATTGAACGAGTAATCGCTGACCAACAAATTCAACGAAAAGCGGTAGAAGATAAAAAAGCTGAGCAGCAAGAACTAATCTTAAAATATCGAGACAATGCTGCAGCCTTTGCACTTGAAGCCGCGACTTCCCGAGAAGAAAAAATTAAGTTAATTAATCAAGAATACAAAGACCATCTATCAAAAATGAGAAACAGTGGTAATTTTGGTACAGTTGCCGATGGCTATAACAGCTACGAAGCCTTCATTGGCAATTATGGCTTCTCCTGCCCGCGCGACAATATCCGCGGTATACTTGACACCTACTATACTTGCCAGTGTACAAGCTATGCTGCTTATAAGGCTGTCGAATACTGGGGTCCACACATTCGTGTCACCGGTTGGGGAAACGCCTACAGCTGGGCCGCTGCGGCTAGATCTCTTGGTTATCGTGTTGACCGCACACCAAGTGCTCATTCCATTGCACAGACTGCATCAGGAGCTTGGGGGCACGTTATGTGGGTTGAATCAGTCAATGGCAATGGCACTATGAATATTTCTGAATATAATAACGTTTATTCATCAAGATCAGGACAATGGGGTGATTTCGGCTATCGTGTTGGCGTTAATCCATCTGGTTATTATTTCATCCATTTTGACTAAAAAATAAAACACTATGTCATGCTATAATCAATAGCATGAAGAATAAACAAAAAAATAGACAAATCAGCTTCGGTACTGGTATTGCTCTAAGTTTTTTCACACTAGTCATTGGATTTATCATTGGTGCGAATTGGAAAAATCTCTATCTACAATTCTCTCCATACATTAATCCTCATCAAAAAATTTCCAATACCGTAAAATGGGATGAACTAAACGAAGTATATTCCCAGATTTCATCAAATTATGATGGAAGTATTGACAAACAGAACATCATTGAAGGTGCAAAAAAAGGTCTTACTGCTTCGTTAGGCGACCCTTATACAGTATATTTTAACGCCAAGGAAGCTGTTGAGTTTAAGTCCAGTTTAAACGGTGAGATCAAAGAAGCAGGTGTAGGTATTGAAATGATTAAACAGGGAGATTATGTAGTAATCACAAGAACTCTACCAGATAACCCAGCAAGAAAAGCAGGAGTTCACGCTGGCGACATCATCTATGCAATTAATGATGAAGAAGTTTGGGATAAAGATGCCGACATTATTGCTAGCAAACTACGTGGAACTTCCGGCGAAAAAGTCAAACTAACTGTTGCTCGTGATCGACAAAAAATTAATTTTGAACTTGTGCGAGAAAAAATTAATAATGTTTCCGCAGATATCTCTTATCAAGGTAAAACCGCCATCATCTCGGTCTATCGATTTAGTGAAGATACGGGAAATTTAGTCGAATCATTCACAAAAGAGTTTAAGAATAAAGGTATCAATAAAGTCATCCTAGATCTCCGCAACAATGGCGGTGGCTATGTTAAAGCTGCTCGCGATCTATTATCCCTTTGGCTAGATGGTGATAAGATCTTAACTCAAAAATCAACTTCAACTGGCCAAACAATCACTTATGCTAAACGTGGCGAAGCAATTCTTAAAGACACCAAAACCGTCGTTCTCGTCAACAATGCGACTGCTTCAGCTTCTGAAATAGTTGCAGGTGCACTCAAGGAGTATCATAAAGCGACAATCGTTGGCGTTAAAACTTATGGTAAAGGTGTCGTCCAAACCATTCTGGAACTATCAGGTGGTTCACTTCTCAAAGTTACCACTGCACATTGGTATACTCCAAACGACCAAACTATCAACAAAACAGGTATAACTCCCGATATCGAAGTTGTCCGCTCATATAGTGATATTAATTCAGGTAAAGATCCACAAATGGATAAAGCTAAATCTCTCTAAAAGCCTAAAGTCTCTGACACTTTGTCCTCCTTGATATTAAAGTATCTTTTATCCACACTAGTACTGAAATGATCTCTGATACTTACGCCTTTCTTGACAATCCCTATCTTTATTACTAAAATAATAGTTATGATAAAAGTGTATACTACACCAACTTGCATTTATTGCCACGCTTTAATGAATTGGTTAAACGAGGAGGGAATCAGTTATCAGGAAATTGATGCTAGTACTGTGCCAGGAATCACTTCAGTGCCTGTTACAATCATCACTGATCAAGAAGATAAAAATCCAGTACAAATTATTGGTTTTGATCGTGATGCTATTTCTGAAACCATCGCTCGTTACAACCTACGCAAAAACTCATAATCTATTTAATAAATTAGAATATGTATGATCAAAAAACTAAACCATCGCTTCTTTTTATCCACGGTTTTCGTGGTAATCATCTTGGGCTAGAAGAAGTTGTCAACCGCTTTAAAGATTTAGGTTATACAGTCTATTGTCCAGATATTCCTCCAGCCTACAATATGCAGAATGAGAATCTAAAAACTCTTGATAATTTCACTGCAGAAGGATACGCAACTTGGATTGCAAATTATATTTTAGAAAATAAACTTGATCAACCAATTCTAATTGGACACTCGATGGGATCGATTATTGCCGCAGCTACTGCTTCTAAATATCCCAGCTTAATTAATGACCAAATTTTCTTTCTCTCACCAATTTCAGAACATACACCGCGTTTTATTCGTTTTATCATTCCACTAATTGCCTTTATTCCTAATAAGTTAGTTAGCTTTGTAGTTACTAAATATTTGATTGGAACTATTGGTAAACCGCATTTTAAATCAATTCTCAGAATTACTAATCGTTGTGCTGCAAAATTCACCAGTAAAAGCGATGAAATAAAAGCTGCCAAATTTTCCGTACAATATGCAATCTCTGACTTCAATTTCCAAAAAACTTGTTTCTTTATTGCTGGCAAAGAAGATCGTCTAAATCGTATATCTCAAACTAAAGAAGTTGCTGCCAAGTTCCATGGCAAGACCACTTTCATTGCAAAAACGGGACATTTAATAAATTATGAAGTTCCTGACGAGCTATTTAAATTAATTTATCAAGAACTTCCAAAATAATTTATATTTATTCAAAATTAGTTCCTCAAAATAAATTTTGCCCATTCAAATCAGTCCTTTATTTTACCCATTTAATCAGATTCTTATACTCCACAGAGTTCTTATCATAAGTATCAAGAATATCTTGAACATAGGTTTTTCCATTAGAGATATTTAATGTTTCTACATCTGGACACGACATCAATAATCGAATAATAGCCTCGTCAGTATCAAGGTTAGTCATAGACTTCTTTTCACCATTTACAAAAGAACTCACTCTCAGTTCTTTATATACAAAACGCTTAATTCCAGCTTGTAAGCAATATTTTAAACAGTTCTCACAAGTTGCCATCTTATTATATAAAGTACACCCCGTAAGATCACGTCCCGCAAAAATTAAGGCATTCATTTCTGAATGTATCGCAAAATAATATTTCATTGGTCGTTCACTCAAAGTCAATTTCGATTCATTTGCGCCCTGAATTGTACCATTATAGCCAAAAGAAACCGGTCGCTTTCTTGCGTCAACGATCACGCAGCCATTTTGCGACGATGGATCCTTTGAACGCTTTGCTACTTCTTCAGCAATTCCCATAAAATATTGATCCCATTCAGGAATTTCTCTTGACGAACCATTACTACTCATCTTACACTCCTTTTTCTAAAACTCTACCTTAGCCCATCTCTTCTGTCAAATTTTAATTTTTCATTTTTTAGTCAATCCAAAAACTTCAATGTTGTAATAGTAAACTCCTACCAAAATAGGGGTCTCTTTTTAAACTAAAATCATCTTGCATATGCTAAGTATTTTTTACAACATTAACAGATGATTTTATTTAATATTGCCTAATCTAGCAAAAAAGTCCTTGCTTTTCTTGTTCCTAAACTTCATACTCAAATTAACCTTTTCCAAACCCTAAATCTATCATTAGGTATTCTTATGACATTCATTAAAAGAATTTTTCTCTTTATTTTTTGTGTATTACCTATTTTCTTGCTAACAAAACAAACCAAGGCGTTATCGAACGACATAGATTGTGTTGATTATTTCGTAGTTTTTGCAAGAGGTTCTGGCGAAACTTTAAACACAAATATTGATCATCAATCTTTTCATCAAGCAATTTCTAACATTTTTCAAAAACTACCAAATAATAGCTATAAATACTATCAATTAGGGGAATCTAATACATATGGAACACCTTACCCAGCCATTGGTACAGAAAAGCCTGAAGTTGCCGCTGGTGCATTTATTAGTGGTGGTAAAGCTTTTCAATTTGGCAATAGCGTAAAAACGGGTGCTAATGAGCTTTCTACTCTCTATAAAAAAGTCAGCAGCCAATGTCCTAGAACCCGTTTCATCCTAGCCGGTTATTCACAAGGGGCTATGGTCATAGACCAAGTTATTCAAAATATTAACCCCAAGAAACTTCTCTATTTTGCAAGTTTTGGCGATCCCAAATTATATCTTCCAGAAGAAAAAGGCATTATTCCGCCTGCCTGTATGAATCAAAATTTATCTTCATATCGCCAAAATGTACCCGACTGTTTCGTCGAACAAGGAATACTTGGCGGGAAAAAACCATATATTAGTTCAAAATATAAAGGTAAGGTTGGTACTTGGTGTAATATCGCAGATTTCATGTGTGGTAGTTCGTTTGATCCTCTAGGAGTTACCGACTCAACACAAGAAAAAACCAATGACATATTTGGTCATATTTTTAATGGACATGTCTCTTATTCAAGGTTCAATGCGTATAAAGAAGCTGCAGAAATCATCTATCACAAGATCTTAGCTATCAAAAAACAGCATCAAGTTAATAATTCCATGATCTACTACTATGATCCCGAACAAGTTCAAATTAACCCTGACGCTCTTATTCACCCCTCAAATCCCAATCCAACAGACACAAAAACAAATAAAAATGATTTAACTATTATGCTCCCCACTTTTCCTTATCATCAATCAGACGACTATATACTTTCTCTTTTATCACATATTGCAGATATTGCTCACACATATAACTGTGAAGAAATCAATTATTACCGATATGGTTTCTTTTCACCTTCAGAATATAACGAAAACAATTTTCATTCACAAAAATTACAGAATGGGGTTTCTAAAAAATTAATTCAAGGAATAAAAAAGATGATTGGACTATATACTATCCGCATAGATGGGGGCGAGCTCTATAATCAACATAGATTCTTTCTAAATAGTGTACGAGATGTAGATAATGTCGACTTACCTAGCTTAGTCTCTACTTCAATTTATGACACCATACAATTTCAAAAATGGCAAAATAAGTTTAATCACCTACTTCTAGTTGTCACTCCTGACCCTAATCCTACACAAAAATATACAGAAGTGTCTGATAATCTTATTCAATCAATCAAGCAGCAAAGTCATTCAAAATCCATCACCACTTTTGTTTATAACGAAAATCACAAACTATCTAAACTTTTTTCACACCTCGATTTTATTCCTACTCAACACATTTTCGGCAAAAGCAAACCAGCTGATCAAGCTGCCAGACAAATTTTACACTATCCACAAACTCAACAAATTGAACACATTCTAAAACCACGCTTTGACTCTATTAGTCTAAGATTTACTAATGATACATTCTCATATCAAAAACCTCTTCTTAAATCCTTTCCAAAGCAAATGGCATATTTTAATACCTTACGAGTTTCACAGCATAACTTTTCCAAAACAAATCAAATAGCCAATTCTTCAAATAATAATATTTATCACTGGAAAATCAAACAACATGAAAAAACTAAAGAGTTCGCTACAAAGACCCCATCATTAAATTTACCCCTAAAGTCTATTACCAACACAGAAATCCATCTCACTACCCCAGATCAGAAAAGTCATCAAACTAATCTCTATTTCTTACCAAAACCTTTCAAAAGCCAACAAAATATTAGCCAGACAGCATCAAAAACAATTTTTCCATATCAGTTAATCATCATCGATGATTACATTGCGGGTTTCACAAAAAATAAACACATAAAAATCACCGATTTAGATCCCCAAGAGTCACATCAAATCAAAAGAGTCAAATTCAGTGAATTGGGTAGGATCATTGAACAAAAAACAACCTATATTCCAGCTAAAAATATTGCTAAAACCAATAAAGCAAACTTGGTAACCCCCTCAAAATCAAGCTCGTTACGGCATCAAATGGTTAAATTAAAAGATAAAGTCTTATTAGTACCTGAATGTGGAGTAAAGTACAGATCACTAATTCAACGTATTTTATATTTTACAAATTATTTCTAGATTTTTCACTCGATGAGAGATGCCAATGGTCACCATACTCACAATGATAAACTGTTAATTTAGGAGCCTGATAATCATGCGCCGCAATCTGTGCAGCCACTTCCGCCTCCTCACGGGAAGCATAGCAAATCTTCTGAACATCACCTACCCAGCAACGCTCAGGTTCAATCCTACCAAAAGAAAATTTCTTTCTCACACCTCGTTCATTATACTCTTATCCACAAAACATATGTATAAAATACAACAAAAATATAAGCATTTTCTATTGACGCACTACATATAGTGTCATAGAATAATCACAGACACTAAATGTAGCGTCATCAATAACATACTAATAACAAAAATTTAATCAAAAAACTTTGAAGAAAATTTGGACAGACTATAAGGAGGTAATTTTTTATGTTCAAAAAAATCGTCAAACGCGATGGTAAGATTGTTAATTTTGATCAAGAGAAGATTACTGACGCCATTGCGAAAGCAGGAGCTGCAACTGAAGAATTTAAACACGACCGCGCAGCTCAGTTATCAGAAAAAGTAGTTAGACTTGCAAAAGAGACTATCAAGGACCGCACTCCGTCCGTTGAACAGATCCAAGATTTAGTTGAAAGAGTTTTAATGGAATCAAGCTTCAAGCGCACTGCAAAAGCTTATATCACCTATCGACAAGATCGCAATAAAACTCGTAATGCTAAATCAAACCTTATGGGAATTTACAAGACAATTGCCATTGCTGACGCTTCAGAAGATTCCGACGTCAAACGTAGTAACGCCAATGTTGATGGCAACTCCGCCATGGGAAAGATGCTTCAATTCGGAGCAGAAGGTTCAAAAGTTTTTGCAAAAACAGTATTGATGGATCCTCGCTTCGCCTACGCTCATGATAACGGAGACATCCATATTCACGATCTCGACTTCTATGCTACAGGCACCCTTACTTGCTGCCAAACTGATCCACTCAAACTCTTTGCCAATGGTGGCTTTAATACAGGACATGGACATTTGCGTACACCAAATTCAATTGCCTCCTACGCCGCCCTTGCAGCCATCATCCTCCAGGCAAACCAAAACGAACAACATGGTGGACAGTCTATTCCTAATTTCGACTACGCAATGGCTCCAGGTGTCAATAAATCATTCAAAAAAGCCCTACGTTCTAATCTAGAGAAATACAACAAATACTCCGGTAAAAAAGTTGATATCAAAATCCCTGATGATATTGCTTATGGTGATACTGAGAGTCTCAAGAAATTAAAAGTTCCCGAAACAGTTATCGAAACTTCAAATGATGATGTTGAAAAACAGACTTTTCAGGCCATGGAAGGTTTTATCCATAACCTTAACACCATGCATTCACGCGCTGGCGCACAAGTTCCATTTACCTCTATTAACTTCGGTACTGACACCACCCCAGCTGGTCGCCTTGTCTCAAAAAGTCTCCTAGAGGCAACCGATAAAGGTCTAGGTCACGGCGAAACACCAATCTTCCCAATTTCTATCTTTAAAGTTAAAGAAGGGATTAATTATAATCCAACAGATCCAAACTACGATCTATTTAAGCGTTCCATGGAAGTTTCATCAAAACGTCTCTTCCCAAATTTCACCTTTATCGACGCTCCATTTAATCTAAAATATTACAAGAAAGGTGATTACAATACTGAGATTGCTACTATGGGTTGCCGCACACGTGTCTTTTCTTCAGTTTTTCCAGAATCTGACGGAATTGTTACCGGTCGTGGAAATGATTCATTCACTACAATTAACCTTGTCCGTCTTGGTATCAAGCATGGTATTGCTCTAAAAGAGCGCAAAGAAGCTGATTGGACAGGTTTTTACAAAGATCTTGATGATCTCATGGATCTTTGCAAAGATCAGCTTCTCGAACGCTACGAATTCCAAGCCAATCAACATGTCAGAAACTTCCCATTCCTTATGGGCGAAGGCAACTGGTTTGGTAGCGAAAAACTCAAACCAAATGATACCTTACGCGACGTAATTAAGCATGGTTCACTCTCTATTGGTTTTATCGGACTCGCTGAGACTTTGGTTGCTATGATTGGCAAACATCACGGTGAATCTGAAGAAGCTAGAGAACTAGGTCTAGACATTATTACCCACATGAGCAAACGTTGTGATGATTATGCAAAAAAATATCACCTCAACTTTGGTCTCCTCGCTACACCAGCTGAAGGTCTATCTGGTCGTTTCACAAAAATAGATCGTAAAGAATATGGTGTAATAAAAGGCGTAACTGATCGTGATTATTACACTAACTCTTTCCACGTACCAGTCTACTACCCTATTTCTGCCTTTGAAAAAATTGAAATTGAAGCACCTTATCACGCGCTCTGCCCAGCTGGACACATTTCCTACATCGAACTCGACGGTGATCCTTCACAGAACATTGACGCCTTCGAGGCTGTCATTCGCAAAATGCATGATTCCGGAATCGGTTATGGATCAGTCAACCACCCAGTCGACCGTGATCCAGTCTGTGGTTTCTCTGGCATTATCGCTGGCGATCGTTGTCCATCCTGTGGTCGTAAGGAAGACGATGTGCCATTTGAGCGACTTCGCCGTATCACCGGCTACCTAGTTGGCTCGCTTGAACGTTGGAATGATGGCAAAAAAGCCGAAGAACGTGATCGTGTAAAACACAACGTAACTGGTACCTACACAAAAGCTCAAAAAGCTGCACGTGAATCTGCAAAAGCAAATTCAAATGCTGCTCTCGGTAAAGAATAAATTTCCATGCTAAAAGTTAGGAGATTACTCCTAACTTTTAGTTACCCACAAGGATTATGATGACAAAAAAATATATTTCACCCGTCCCAGGCTCCGATAGCCAACACATCCGGCTCTCAGGTCCTATCGAGCACGACAGTATTGTCAACGGCTATGGATTACGTGCTGTGATTTGGACTCAAGGTTGCTTTATTGGATGTAAAGGTTGCCAAAATCAAGAAACTTGGGACCCAGAAGGAGGAATCCTAGTAAATATTGAAGATATCAAAGATGAACTTCGTCAGCTTAAAGGGCAGTCCGGTCTCACCTTCTGTGGTGGGGAACCATCCATTCAAGCTGCCGCCTGTATTGAAATTGCTAAGTTTGCTAAAGAAGAGCTAGGCTGGAATGTTTGGTCATTCTCAGGCTATACTTATGATGAAATTAAAGCAAAAAATAACTTACAATGGGAGTTTTTTAAAACCCTTGACGCTCTGATCGATGGTCCATTCGTTCTTGCTGAAAGAGACTTAACATTAAAGTTTCGTGGCTCAAGAAACCAACGCTTACTTCACTTAAAAAATGGTGAAATAACTTCTATCGAATAGTTTTTAAAAATTCTGGCAAAATCTCCATTAAAATAAGGTCAAAGTAACATGACCTTATTTTTATATCAAATTTATCTTTTACTTTTTGTTTAATAGCTCATTTGCTCGTACAATCATTTCATCTGATTCATCAGTCTTAATCACATAAATTGGCTTTGATCCCGTTGCTGCGATATTCACCTGCCTATCGTCCATCTTTTCCAAATTCTTCTCAGTATCAAGTGCAAAACCAAGATATTCCAAGCCATCAACTACATTTTTTCTAATATCATCAGACCTTTCACCTATTGTTGCAGTAAAAACAATTGCGTCAACACCCCTTAAAGATGCTGCCATCTGCCCAATAGCCACCTGTAAACGATAAATATAAAGTGAATGAGCAAAAGCCCCCCTTGTGTCGCCTCCTTCACTTAATTTGATAATCTCACGCATGTCATCACTTTTTCCAGACACACCTAATAGCCCACATTTCTTATTGAGATATTTTTCAATTTCGCCATCGGATTGCATTTTTAGCTCACGCTTAATCGCTAACGCCGCAGGAACATCAATCGATCCAGTACGTGTCGCCATCATTACACCTTCTAGAGGAGAATAACCCATAGTTGTATCAAAAGACTTACCATCAAGCACTGCAGTAATCGAAGCCCCTGACCCAATATGACAAATTATAGTCTTTTTAGGTAGTATATCTTGTTTTAGCATAAATCTTACAATTGACCCCACAGACAGACCATGATATCCCCAACGTTTTATATCAAATTTTTCAGCAAGCTCAGGATCAATCGCGTAAGCTTTCATTAATTCAGGACGCGAATTATGGAATGCTGAATCGGAAATCTCAATGACAGAAGTGCCTTCAAAAGTCTTTTTTAGTTGCTCAATTTCACTCGTCACCACCGGTACGTGTAAAGGAGCCCTCTCTTTAGCTAGCTCCAGCTGTTTCAAACATTCATCATCAACAATATGGTCTTTTGCAAAATAACTTCCAGGCGCAGTTACGCGGGCAAGAATCGCATCTAGCTTAGTAGCTCCGCCAATATATCCTTCATTCGTTAAAATGTCTGGTAAGCCAGAAGCTACAGAATCCAAATTTGAAAACTTAGTTTCTTTCTTATCTTTCTCGCCACTTGTTTTTTTTAAAGTGTAAACAACTTTCTTCCCTTCAAACTCAAAATGCAATGAACATAAAAAAGTATTCCCTTTATATAAAGCATATTTTCGTGAACTACTACCAGGGTTAGTGATCAGAATTAAACGATCATTATTCATTTTTTCTCCTCTTTTATAACCTCATTATATCCTAAAAAACTATTTTATGCACAACTTTTTTAGCACTCTTGCATTTTGAGTGCTAAAACATTATAATTAGTGCCAGTTATGACAGCAAAAAGAGATTATTATGAAGTACTCGGCGTCCCCAAAAACGCCTCTGATGACGAAATCAAAAAAGCCTATCGTAAATTAGCTTTTAAATATCATCCTGACCGTAATCCAGGTGATAAGGAAGCAGAAGCAAAATTCAAGGAAGCTACAGAAGCAAATGAGGTCCTATCAGATAAACAAAAACGGACTCGTTATGATCAGTTTGGACATGCAGGTGTAGGGGGCAATTCTACGTCTAATGGAAATCCCTTTAGTGGTGGTACTTATAATTATAATGGTCAAAGTTTCAATTTCGATTTTGGTGGTGGAGAAGGGGGTTTTGATGATATCTTTAGCACGCTTTTTGGATTTGGCGGAGCAAGACCACAGAGGCATCGCGGCGCTGACTATCAAACAATGCTGACGATCTCTTTCGAAGAAGCGGTTTTCGGTACTGCCAAAACCATTCAGGTCGATGGAAAAGAATTAAGTTTAAAAATACCTGCCGGCATCGATGATGGACAATCAATCCGTGTGCGTGGTCACGGCGGTCCAGCTCCTGACAAAACCGGTGAAGCAGGCGATCTACTTGTACAAATTCGTGTCAGACCACATAAGACTCTTACTCGTGAAGGATATATTATCCTTTCCGAACAACATATTTCTATGATTAATGCAGCCCTAGGCTGTGAAGTGGACGTAGAGACGGTTGACGGAAAAATTACCATGAAAGTTCCTGCAGGTACTCAATCTAATACTCCTTTCAAACTTTCCGGACACGGTGTTCCTATGCGTAACAACGAACGTGGTCCACATATCGTAAATATCATTGTAGATACTCCTACTAATCTATCAAAAAGACAAAAAGAATTACTTGAAGAATTTGAAAACGCCAAAAAACGCGGCTTCTGGGGATAAATATATCAAGAAAAGCCTAAACAATTTACTAACCTCAATAGATTCCGTCTCGATCGCAAAATAAATATATCCAGAAAAAGTCTAAATAATTTGCATATGTTATAATTACACTCAAGTAATGTCAAAACGATCTCCCTACAATTTTATTAGTTCAAATAGAGTAAATTTTACTATTTCTGTCTCGCTTATTCTGCTATGTATTCTTCTTGTTATTAATTATTTTCTACAAATCATCTTCACTGCTCAACCAGTCTATGCCGAAGAAGATTCTCTAAAATCTGTTACTCATCGCAAACTTAACGAAACAGAAAAAGGGAATCTCTCAACAGGTTGCGCCTCCATCCAAACAAGCCTGAAAAATCTACAAAAAATTGATTCCAAAACCCGTGTCCTCCTTGGCACAAGCTATCAAACCATTCTCTCAAACTATGTCTCACCATTAAATATTCGCCTAATTAAAAATAACTTACCAGATACCGCCTTAATCACCAATCAATCTGAAATCATTAATACTCGCAACGATTTCTCCAATATTTTTATTTCATATAGTCAACATTTAGAATCGCTAATCACGCTTGACTGTAAAAATCAACCAGATAATTTCTATGCCGAATTAGAAAATGTTCGCTTTTTACGTAGCAAATTAGAGGAATCAGTTAGTAAAGTCAACAACGCGATCTCAAAACATCTAAAATCAATTGAAGAAATCAAAAATACCTTGCCTAACCCTCAAACTACATTAGATAAAACGAATATTGCACCTCCTAAGGAGGCAAAATGATCAATTTTACTTCTAGTGGCGGAAAAGCCCTAATTAAATTAGGAATTATCTCTACCATTATTGCTGTTCTCACCACTAGTATTTCACTCTATTTTTACCATGCTAGTGGAGATATCTATCTTGACCGTTCACGACCAGGATTTTTACCAGAAAAACACGAAAATGAGCAGATCGACAATAATCTCACCTATCACTTTTCCGAAGATGGCTCAATCTCTAGTCAAGAACTTGAAGAATACCTGACAAAAATTAAACCAATCATTAATACTATTAATGAAGTAAAAAAACCTTTTTCTAAAGAAAGTCTCTCCGATCAATCTCTCGGTATTACTAAATAACTTTACAAATCATTTTTTTTATTTTAGAATAATAAAAATTTTGTTGAATAATCAGGGAAAGGAGAGACAATTCCAATGGCATCGCTAAGAGAAGCGCTACTAAAAAATGGTGTATTTTATTTTAATAATAATGGAACTCAATATACCATCGAAAATGGGTCAGGAAATTACATGGTAGCACGTGATTCAAGTGGTATAGTTCGATACAGAATTGAAAGTTCAGAACTTAGCTCAAACCTCATCGTTCGCGACGCATCATCTGGACTTGTCGCTTTCACGGTTAGTCCATCAGCACTTTTTTAGTAATAATTATTTTCTTATCATTTTTTGTTATAATAAACTTATGGTAATAGCTATTATTCTAATAATAATCTTTTTAATATTCTACTTACCAAAAAGGCATCTTGGTGCATCAATCCTAGCCTCCGTTGCTGGCATATTAATCTACAACTTAATTAATGCCAATTTCACTGATTTTATTCTTAAAATTATTCCAAATATTCCAAGAACTTATCTTGAGTTTTCTATACTAATTATCTTCACATTATTTCTCCCGTTCCTATTCTGTTTTCATCAGGTTCACACTTCGTCCTGCCTCCTTCACACTATCAAATGTCTTTGTTATGCCATTCTGCTTTTGTTGCTGCTGACACCGCAGCTGCAACTGTTTTTGCCATTCGATCAAATAAGTGCCAACTTTTTGCATACTCTTACCCCTCTCTATCAACTGATTTTGATAATTAACGTTGCTCTTGCTTATCTTGATATATTCTCTCCTCAAAAAGAAATACAATAGTAAGACTAGAATATATAATGCAAAATACCAGATATTTCCTTTTTTTGCATGAATTGTAAAAATCTGATATGCAGAAAGTGTATCTATTAACCATATTTGCATATATAGTAATTCGGTTCCAGTTTTAGTGTATAAATACAGAAAACTATATATAGAAGCTGGCAATATACCAATCATTAGAATATTTAACAGAATAATCGGCAAAAGTGGAGTCAATATCACTGTTGCCACAATTGACAAAAACGAAAACTGCCCAAAAGTATACAAAATAATAGGAAAGACTATCAAATTCACAGATAATGACATTATTATATAAGACCAAAAGTCAAATAACCCAAAAAATCTAGACAACATATTTGGTTTCTTATCTCTTACCAAACTACTTTTATTATTACCTTTTCCAAACAAGTAGCCCTCTATCAAAGGATAAAAAATTAGAATCCCAGTATATGCCGCTATTGATAATTGCCAGCCAATATCTTTTATAAAGCTTGGGTCAATAATTAGCGTAATTGTAATTACAAAGATCAATATTCTAGATGGAACTATCTTTCTACCAAAGTAGCTAGTAAATAGCTGGCAAAAAACTACAATCGTAGCCCTTAAAAGCGAAGGAGTTAAGCCGACTACACCAACATAGGCTAAGATAAAAAGACAATAAAAATACACTCTAGAAAATCTAGAACAGTGTTTGAAAATTTTATCAAGTATACCGACCAAAATTGCTAGATGCATGCCAGAGATTACAATTAGATGAGTTATCCCTACATCATGAATCTTTTCTTTTAATACACTCGTTAGGTTATTTTTATCACCCAGCAAATATGCAGTAGCCAGTCCACTAATTTTATAATCAAGACGTTCCTGTAAATTTCGTTTCACATAATCTGAAAAAGAATTTTTATTTAACTCCTGACTAACCTTTGATCGATATCCATTATTAATATCTGGAGAACGACAATATACTCGTACACAAGCTAAAACTATTAGTATCGAGATAACTGTCTTTCCAATCTTATACATCTTGAACCTCATTTAATTTCTGTTTTCAAATTAACTTGAGTTGCAAAGTTTTGCAAGCCATATTTTTGAGATTTACTCCAAAAACAGATAAAAAAATCTTAAACATCAGCAAATTATAAAACTTGCATATTACCTATCACCGATATATGCTAGATACAATGAAGATAAAGAAAATTGCCATCCCTGAAACTCCTATAATGATAACTGAATTTGCCACCACCGGACAGGGAATCGGTATTCTAGAGTCTAATTTGCAAATCAATTCTCAAAATTATTCACAATATAAAGGAATCAAAGTTTTCCTTTGGAATACTATCCCAGGTGAAACTATCACAAAATTCGAAATCACTAGACAAAAATCTCACTTCATCGAAGGTATTGCCACTGAAATAAAAAACTATTCGAAGTCCCGCACCAATCCTAAAGATACTCAATTTCTTTCTACATCACCTTGGCAAATCCTCACCGAACAAGCAGAACTAGCCGCAAAATCAACAATTCTCACTTCACTTTTTTCGCATCTGCCTCAGTCTCACCAAAAAGAATTAGTTTTATCTCAAAATATTCCTATTCACAAATCACCAAACAATTATTTTTACCGCAACAAAATGGAATACGCGCTTTATTTTGATCACCAGTCAGAAACAATTAAACCTGCTGTTCATTTTCGCGGTTCGCATCTCAAATTACCCATCACTACTTCCTCACTAGAACTTCCAGCAATTTTTGAACAATCCACTCAAATTATTACAGAGTTAAATAGCACACATCAAGATGCTAGAAAATACCAATCATTACTGCTGAGAGCTAATCAATTTGGCAAAGTTTCTGGTGGCTTACTTGAAAATGGCAAACCCCATCCAGTCTTCCAGAATCTCACAGATACTATTCTAGGCAGCACTTACACATACTCGCCAAGTGGCTTTTTCCAAATCAATTTACCGGTTTATGAACTAGTTTTATCTAAAATCAAAGACTTTTTAGTGAACTCTGGATCAATTCTTGATCTCTATGCCGGTGTAGGTACGATTGGACTCACTGTTGCGAAAGATAAAAATTTAACACTTGTTGAAGTTAATGCTTCAGCGTTTGACGAACTAAATTCAAATTCACAGCACATCATTCAAGAGACTCATAATCCAAATATCCATCCCGTTTTAGCCAAATCCGAAGCGGTTCTTGATCTAATCACAGATAAAAGAAGTATTATTCTTGACCCACCACGTGCAGGTTGTGATGAAAAACTTATTCAAAAACTTTGCGAAATCAAACCAGAAAAAATTGTCTATCTCTCTTGTAATCCAATCACGCAAGTCAGAGATCTTACTCCACTTCTCAATTTTTATCGAATCAATTATCTTGAAGGTTATAATTTCTTTCCACGCACCCCACATATTGAATCATTAGTCTTTCTTACAAAACTATAAGGAGTATACATGTCATTAAATACTAAACAAAAAGCTGCTGTTGAATATCTTGATGGACCACTCTTAGTTCTTGCCGGTCCAGGAACAGGTAAGACTCAACTTCTATCCAAAAAAGTAGAATACATTCTTGAAAAAACTGATACCGACCCCAGCATGATTCTCTGTATTACCTTCACGGACGCCGGTGCCAAAAATATGAAGGAACGCTTACGTTCAATGATTGGTCAAACTACTGACAAAATTGACATTATGACTTTTCATAGTTTTGGTCAGAAGATTTTAAGCCTCTATAACCAGTATTCAGATCAACCACAACGTATCTTCTCTGATGCAATTGAAGAAGTATTACAAGCCAAAATTATTAGCGAACTGCAAGATAATTTGCCAAATTCTTATCTGATAAAATCCATCAAAAATCCTAAGATTATTTTAAAAGCTATTAATCGAATCAAGGTTTCCAAACTTTCAATCACAGATTTACATCAAATCGTCAAACAAAACGAGATTGATATTGCACGCATCAATCAGGCAGTATCGCCAATTTTGCAAAAACTTCCAGCAAGAGCAAGTGGCAAAAATGCTTTTATCTCTCTTATGGAAACCGTCTATCTACCACTCCTTACAGCACTTGGAGAATTAAAAACTGATCATCCCATCGCCGGCAATATCTATCATTTACCAGATATTTTATATGAAAAAATATATTCCCTCATTGAAACACAGCAATCAACTGAACGCCCATCAGTAAGTCCAATCAATACTTTTATCAAAAAATATTTTTCTAAAGATCAGCATGGTGAATATAAATTCTCTGATCTCGCTCAAAATAAAAAGCTGTCTGAATTAGCTGAACTTTTTGAAGCCTATCAAAGTTACCTCTTAGAGCATAATCTATATGACTTCAACGATATGATCGAAATGCCGATCAAATATCTCGAGCAAGATATTGATTTTCGTCGAAAAGTCGCCCAAAATTATCTTTACATCATGGTTGACGAGTATCAGGATACTAACCCATCCCAAACTAAACTTCTTGAATTAATTGCAGATGAACAAGAATCGCCATCCATTATGGCTGTTGGTGATGATGATCAATCTATTTTTGAATTCCAAGGAGCTAAGGCTTCCAGCCTCATCCACTTTAAAGATCATTTTAATGCCAAAGTCATTGTACTTACCGATAATTACCGTTCAACCTCTGAAATACTTAAATTTTCTCGCAAAATTGCTGATCAACTTGATGAAAGTTTCATCAAAAATGAAACTATGCAACGTAGTCTTCATACTGACAACAAAACTACTGAGGAATTAAAAAAAGAATTAATCGCCGTCAGAAACCAAGAGATCTTGAAAAATGATCCAGAAGATTTGCTATTTGAACAAAAAATTTATACAGACGAATCTCTTGCTCCAAATCAAAAACTAAACCATATTTCAAAAACTTTCATCGAAAGACATCAGTTCATAAATCAAGATGCCGAATACTACTGGGTGGCAGAACGTATCCATCAGCTTATCCAACTTGGCGTCTGTCAGTCTGAAATTGGTGTACTTTTTCCAAAACATGCAATTGTTACAAATCTGATCCCTTATTTAAAAAAATATCCAGAAATCAATATCTCCTACGAACGTACAGAAAATATTTTAGAAAATCAACAGATTCGCGAATTACTAACTCTCTGTCAATTTATTGATCAGCTATCCAAAGGGGAAGATCCATGTCCTATGTTACCTGAAATCTTATCTTTTGATTTTTGGAGTATTCCTAGCGATGACGTCATTATGTCTATTCAGTCAATTCATAAAAACAAGCGAACCGCACTAGAAATTTTACGCTCATATCATGATAATCCATTATTCGCCGAACTAGCAGCCTTTTTTACAGAATTAGCTAGAAAATCTTTTGAACTACCTCTTGAGTATTTTCTAGACATCCTTACTGGAAATACTTCAATCGATATTAAAATTAATAAGAAAACAATTGGTTTCACATCACCGTTTTTAAAATTTTATACAAAAGATTTATATTCAAAAGCAACTTTTGACTTCTATAATCGTCTAGTCACCTTAAGAAATAACGTTCTTTCTCATACCGAAAAAGACAAGTTACGCTTAAACGATTTAATACAGCTACTTGATGACTTTGAAAAAACCGATACCCCTATTACTGAACAAACATTTTATCAAGATTCAGATGATGCCGTCATTTTAATGACCGCCCATAAGTCTAAAGGACTAGAATTTAAGCATGTCTTCCTTATTGGTGTGAACGAAAATGGTTGGGATAATAAAAAACATCAATCAGGCTTATCCTTACCACTTAATCTTGAAATTATTGGCGACTCCAACAATACGTCAGATGGCAAAAAACGACTATTTTTTGTAGCAATCACACGCGCTGCCAAAACCTTAACGATTACCAATCCAAAGTTCGCCGACGATGCTACGACAAAATATAATCCATTAAGTTTCCTTGATGAAAAAATTATCCAAGAATCAGGCAGTTTACGACTCTCTTCACCTTACATCCCTAGCCAGTGTGTTATTGAACATGATACACCACTTTCTGATACAGAAAAAATAATCGCTATTAAGCGTACCTGGAAAAACAAATTATTAGATCCGCCTGAAAAAATAAAACCCCTACTAAAAGAACGAGTCAAAGACCTCCGACTTTCTGCCTCTTTATTATCATCTTTTATTCGCCTCACGTATAGTGGTCCATTAACTTTCTATCTAGAAAATATCATCCATTTTTCAACTGAACCCACCCCCTCTATCAGTCTAGTTTATGGAAATCTTATCCATCATGTTTTCGAAGAAATCACCAAAAATCAAATTTCCAAAACTGATGCTTTAAATCTATACCAAGAAGAAGCCAAGCAACAAGATTTACTAAAAGAGGATATTGAAACGCTTATTGAACGTGGACAAGATGAATTACCTCTAGCCATAGATGCTTACGATCCTATCCTTCGAGCTAAAGGAGCTAAGGCAGAAGTAGATTTTAGTAAAGAACATCTCAGCTTTGATGGTGTCCCAATTACCGGCAAGATTGACCATCTCAACATTGATGAAGAAAATAAAACGATAGATCTGTTTGATTTTAAAACTGGCACTATCTCTGATACAGACACTTGGCACAGTAAAGAATCCCTTTATATTTATCATTTTCAGCTCCTCTTTTATCGATTACTACTCAAGCAATCAAGAATTTACCGTGATTATACAGTTCGCTCGATGCATTTATTATTTACCTCACCGAATCGCCGTGAAGTACTTACAAATCCTGAAGGAAAAATGCACGATATTGAGTTAAAGGAATCTGATATAGCTAAAGATTCAGTCAATTTTGAGGACCTTCTCCTCGCGGTATATTACCAAATAACTTCTCTTAATTTTTTAGATTCAAATTCATCACTCAATTTTAAAGATATCAACAATGCTAGCTTAGCTGATATTAAAGATTTCTGCCAGACACTGGTTGAATTTTATAAAAAAGCCTATTGACATATATAATATATATGTTATCATAGAAAAACAGACTACTTACTATAACTTGGTCTGTTCGGTTTGGAAGGGGGTGGTCCAATTGTTCATTTAGAGATAGGAATTTTTGTGCAAATCCACGAAAGGGGGTGAAAAACGTGGGATATGTTGTGACTGATAAAATCAGTGGGCGGTCGTACGATACAGACCGTGACGGATATATCACGGTCGCAGAAGCGATCAAGGAGCATCCGGAGCGTTTTACGGATACAACCGAGTTTGAACGTCGTCAGATTAACGACGGAGCAGAAACTCTCGGCTGGAGATGGTAAAAGTTTTAGGTTTTAGGCTTGCCGTTCAACCTAAAAAACAACTCTCCTTTCTTTTATAATATAACGGCAACCCTATTCCTATCCTCACATCAGTGGGAAGCATTAGCTTCCCACTTTTTAATTTTATGTTTTTGCATTATAATAGGGTTATCTTGTCATACTTCGGTCCCTGACAATGAGAAAATTTCAAAGCTTTAAGTATCGTCATTTATACTTTTAGCCAGGAGCCAATAAATCAGGCTCACATAAATGACTCCAATTTTAATCAAAGGAGTTACTTATGAAAAATAATATTAATAATCAAGAACGCGTCGAAGTTATGGCTCTTTTTGGGTACGAAATGACCCCATGCCAGCCGCTCAACTTCAAAAAACGTAGTGGAGAAGAGTTTGAAGTATCTGAACTCTTACAAACCCATATCCGTTTTATCGGCAATACAGCCATTCATATTTTCGACGTTATCGCAGGGCATACCAACTACCAACTGTCGTTCAATGCCACCGATCTTTCATGGCATCTTCGCCTTGTCTGAGTTCAAAAAAGAGGCTAAAACCTCTTTTTTTTATACATAAAATTGAATACAAAAAATTACTCAATTCCGTTCTGTAAAACAAATTGATCAATTATTTTACGCAATTCTACCGTATTCTTACAATCCATTAGTTTTACTCTTAGCTCAGAAGCACCATCAAAAGAATTCACGTAAATTTTAAACATTCTTTTTAGTGGCTCAAACGGATACCGCAAACCTTTTTTAGACAGCTCCATAGATCTTTCATCAAAACAATCTAGATGATATTTGAATAATTTTAGTAACTCCAAAATTGAAACATCACCTCCACGAGCTTCCTGTATCCTCTCTGTAAAACAAAATGGATTCAAAAAAACTCCGCGACCAATCATAAAACCATCAACTGTAGGATAAATCTGTGCCAGCTTTTGAACTTGTCTAAGGTCTTGAATATCACCGTTAATCGTCAACTTAGTCTCCGGTGCAATATAATCTCGCATCTTTACAATTTCAGGAATTAATTCAAAATGGGCAGGAACTTTTGACATCTCTTTTCGAGTTCTTAGATGGATAGTTAAATTAGCTATATTTTGCTCCAAAATCAATGGTAACCATTTTTGATATTCGTCTATATACGTAAAGCCCAGTCTCGTTTTCACTGAAACCGGCAACTTTGTCATCTTTTTAGCCTCATTAATACAGGCAATTGCTAAATCTGGAGTCCGAATCATGGCTGCTCCACCTCCAGCTTTATTAACATGGCGATCTGGACACCCCATATTAATATCTAAACCTTGAAATCCTAGATCTTCAAGTTCTGCCGCTGCAATCGCAAAATGCTCCGGATTTTTACCCCAAATCTGTGCGATAATCGGTGGATCAGATTCACATACTGATAACCGAGTTGATGCATCATGCCGTCCTTTTTCTGAAGCAAAAGAAGTAACATTCGTAAACTCAGTATAAAACAAATCTGGTCGTCCAGCCCGTGCAATTACTCGCCTAAATACTACATCTGTAACACCCTCCATTGGCGCTAAAACAGTAAAAGGTTTTTGCAATTTCTGCCAAATATTCATCTCTTTTCTTCCATAGTTTTTAAGATAATTGCTTGTTCATAGATCTCTTCAAATCTGTCAATTGTTCGTTTTAAATCATGTCGTTTCGCAACTTCAATCGATGCTAACCTATATTGTTTAGCTAACTCTGGATTTAAAATAATTTTTTGAATTGCTAATGCTATACCATGATAGTCTTGTGGTCGACAAAGCTCGCCATTTCTCTTATTTTGACACAATTCAGAAACCGCGCCCGCATCAACCGCCACAAGGGGGAGTCCTACTGCTGCAGCTTCAATCAAAACGATACCTTGCGTTTCAGTCTCTGATGCCGTAACAAATAATGTCCCCGCTCGATAAATCTCAATAAGACCTGGTGGCATCACCTTTCCTAAAAATTTCACACGTTTATCTATCCCGAGCTCGCTAGCCAATGTTTTTAAATTCACCAAATCAATCCCATCCCCGACGATCACTAGCTCCATTTTTCTTGCATCGATCTTTGGAAAATCTAACAGTTCTTTGAATGCACGTAAAACAAGATTAATACTTTTTTCAGGATCCACTCGACCAACATATAAAATTTTTTGACTTTTATTATTTAATCCATATTTTTTTAAAACCCTAAAATTCGGTTTCTTAGGATAAAATTCACTTAGATCTACCCCATTTGATAAAGCTTCCACTGGTACTTTGAAATGTTTACGATTTTTAGGAATTAAATCGCCAATCGCCATTTCTGTTGGCATAGTTGCATATTCAGCATGCTTCAAAAAACTAGCCATATATGCCCTCAGCATTGCATTGGAAACTTTTTTTATAAACTTCGGTTTAAGAATCGCTAACTGGTCAGTAATATTATCCGGATAAGCATGCCCAGTTGAGACTAGTGGCACTTTATATTTTTTAACATATCGCATAATTGCCAAAGCAATCGTTTCTGCGGTCTGCAGATGTATTACGTCCGGTTGAAACTCATTTAATACCTTTTTAATTTCAAAAAATGGATTCACAGACCACCAAATACCATTTTTATAAGTTAATCTTGGCATCGAGATCCCTAAAAAATCTTTTTTCTCAGGAACTTCATTGATCTGATCTGGATAAAATGGAAAGCGTAGTGAAGTCAAAAAAACTGTCTTCACTCCAGTTGCTGGATCAGTTTCAGTATGGAATTTGCCATTAAAACTTGGAGAAATTACTAAAACTTCATGTCCAGCTTTTACTAAACCGTTGGCAAGGTTATGTGAAAAAACTGCCACACCATTTGTCATCGGATAATAAATGTCGGACGCAATTGCAATCTTCATATTGTAATTATATCAAAATTCATAAAGGTATAACTATTCCGTCTGTTATAATACCAATATGAACAAAGCTAAGAAGAAAAAAATAGATCAAATTGCTGTCAATCGACGTGCAAGTTTTGACTATAATCTTGGTGAAAAAATCATTTGTGGAATGGTTCTAACAGGACAAGAAGTCCGTCAAATTCGCGATCACCATCTTCAGCTTAAAGGATCTTTTATTACCATCAAAGGGAATGAGCTTTGGCTAAACAATCTTACTCTTGGTGCAGAAACTGCAAGAAATATTAAACTTTTAGCAACTAAAAAACAGATTACATCTTTACAAAAATCCAAAGTACTCGGTAACACAATCGTCGCCACTAAATTATTCAGTGGTTCTCGCTACATCAAACTCGAAATCGCAATTGCATCTGGCAAGAAAAAATATGATAAGCGTTTAAGTATTAAACATCGTGATCTTGATCGTGAACGTCAAAAATATCAGAGGTAAAAAATGAAATATTCACTTTATTCTTGGAACGTTAACGGTATCAGAGCAGTTTTGAAAAAAGGTACCTTACAGAATCTTCTGCAGATCAAACATCCTGACTTTCTCTGTCTTCAAGAAACCAAAGCACAAAAAAATCAAGTTGAAGTAGATTTTCCTGATTATCAAGAAACTTGGAACTCAGCCGACCGTGCTGGCTATGCTGGTACTGCTATATTCTCTCAAGATAATCAAAAAATTATTCATACTGAACTAAACCTTGAATCTTTCTTAAACAATCACCAAACTCCAGAAGTTTCTAAAATTATTGATCAATTTAAGCAAGACAATTTTGGTACTCCGCTTTCCGAAGGACGCATCATAAATATTGAGACTACCCACTTTTACCTTGTAAACGTTTACACGCCAAACTCAAAATCAGATCTTGCTCGTTTAAATCTTCGCCATCTCTTTTGGGATCCACTTTTTCTGGAGTATCTTCAAACTCTCGAACAAAGAAAACCTGTGATTTTCTGTGGCGATCTTAATGCCGCACATCAAGAAATCGATATTGCAAGACCTAAACAAAATATTCATAATGCAGGTTTTACTAAAGAAGAACGCCTTGGTATCGAAAGCTACATTAACAGTCACTTTCTTGATACTTTTCGTTATTTACACCCAGATACCATAAAATATTCTTGGTGGTCTCATTGGGGACATGCACGAGAAAATAACGTTGGCTGGCGAATTGACTACTTTTTTATTTCAGAAAAATTAAAAGATCACCTGATTTCTGCAGAGATCCATAACGAAATCCTCGGCTCTGATCACTGTCCAGTTTCTATCACCCTTGAATTTTAAGGAAAGGAAAAACTCATGCAACCAACAGAATATTGGAAAAAAATAGATACTATTAACAATCAGTCCATCTTATGGGATATTCCTGAACAAAAAACTGGCAGGATTGCAGTTTTAGGTGGTAATCTTCAAAACTGCATGGTTGAAATAAAAAATACTGAATTTTTAAATCAACTGCCAATAAAATCCGCCAATCTTCTTTTGCCAGATGCTCTTCAAAAAAAATTACCAACTTTTTCAACAATATATTTTGCTGAGTCTACCGATTCTGGTTCCTTTGCAAAATCCACTACACTAGAAAACTTCGCGCTAAATTCCGATCTTGTATTCTTTTCCGGAGATTTTTCAAAAAATTCAATCACAGAAATCGCAATTATCGATGTAATTAAAAAACTGAATGAGCAGCAAATCATTGTTTTAACTAGAGATACAGCCGATCTAATCACCGCCGATGTCCAAGGTATCCTCGAAAAACAAAACCTCATTCTATTTGCTAGTTTAGCCCAACTCCAGAAAGTTTTTCATGCTGCACTGTATCCAAAAATGATTCTACTCTCCATGCCAATCTTCCCAATCATCGAAATCTTGCATAAATTCACTTTAAGTTATCCATGCACTATTTTTACCTTTCATCAAAATCAAATCATCATTGCTAAAGCTGGCGCTATTCATACCATACCGATTAACAAAACTTCCTATACCCCTCTCTCACTCTGGTCTGGAACGCTCGCCTGCAAAGTTTCTGCATTTACTCTCTGGAATCCACAAAAAATACAAGACGCCATAGAAGCTGCAATCTTTTGGGACTATCGTCAAAAATAACCAATTATGCTAAAATAACCACAAGTATTATTCGAGATATTCCATGTCAAATAAAGTAATGATCATTGGTACAGGTAACGTTGGTGCTAGTATTGGTTTTTCACTAGTTTCTCAGCCTACTCCAGTCAACGAACTAGTTCTAGTTGATTTAAACCAAGCCGATGCCGAAGGTGAAGCGATGGACCTGCGTGATACGCTTGCGGTTAGTCCAACTTATTTAAAAATCTCCGCAGGTAGCTACCAAAAAGACGCAGAGAGTACTGACCTTGTCATCTTCACAGCCGGTGCCGCTCAACAAAAAGGTGGAGAGACCCGCATGGACCTGCTTGCACGCAATACCAAAATTTTACATTCAGTAATCGATCAATTACTCGAATCAAATTTTCACGGAATTTTTCTTATTGTTACCAATCCAGTTGATGTGATGAGTTATTTCGCCATGCAGTACTCCGGTTTTCCTAGCCATAAAATTATCGGTTCAGGGACCGTCCTTGATTCTGCTAGACTTCGTTATCATCTCGCAGAAAGATTAAACGTTTCACCAAAATCCGTACACGCCTATCAAATCGGTGAACACGGAGATTCAGAATTTGCCATTTGGTCTACTGCTAACGTCGGCGGACAACCTATCCAAAATCTCCTCAAACGTAATGAGCTTGAAAAAATAGAAACAGCAACCAGACTTGAAGCTTATAAAATTATTGAAAATAAAGGTGCAACTTATTATGGCATAGGCGCCTGTGTAACTAGTATCGTCAATTGTATTTTCAATGACGAACGACGCGTTCTTCCAGTATCAACCTATGATTCTTTTTCAGATACTTTTTTTGGTTTTCCATCCGTTATTAGTAAAAAAGGTATGCTTTGCCGCCTTGATACAAAACTCACAGAAGCCGAAGAACTTAAATTACAATCCTCAATTAATGTGATTAAAACTGCCATTAAATCTGTAACAAAATAAAGCTATCTATGCTACATTTTTTATAAGTCTGTTATACTTAAACTATGATTCGGCAAATTAAAAATACTCTAATTAGTTTATCTATTGCATTAATTTTTACATCCAATTTCTTATCCTTACCGGTAAGCGCTAAATATAACAAAATTAATGCCAGTACTTCTGCTGACAATTTCACTTTCAAAAGTTTTACTGGCGACTACCACATCACTAGAGACCAAAATAATCTTGCCAAAATGCATGTAGTTGAAACACTAGTTGCCGAATTCCCAAATTATGATCAAAATCACGGCATACGCCGAGTTATTCCTGTAACAAATCAAGCAGGGAAAAACGTTGTTATTTCAAATCCTTCAAAATTTACCGCAAATATTAAACGTAATGGTCAACAAGAATCGTATACCTCATCATATGAAGACGGCAATATTACCCTCAAAATCGGTAATGAATACAAATACTTACAAGGCATACAAACTTATACCATAGAATATGATTTCGAAAATATTGCCAGTACTTTCGACTCAGATAATTTCGAGAATCATAAATATCAAGAAATTTATTGGAATGCTAATGGTAACGCGTGGAAACAGCCTTTTGGCTCAGTTACTGCCAATGTCCACGTTGATAAATCTATACTTCCAAATCTTAATGATATGAATGCTTGTTATAGTGGTCAATATAAATCAAAAGGTAGTTGCAAAGTCTCAAAAACTGCAGATGGTTATACTTTTAGCACCGGGACTCTATCCCGCGGAGAAGGTTTAACTTTCGTTATTGCTTTTTCTGGCGATACCTTCACTGTTGCACCAAAACGAATCAGCTACCTTGCCTACATCGTATTCATAGGTATCACAACTGTATTTTCAATTACCCTGTTTATTCTTTTACGTCGCTATTATAGCGTCATTTATCCTAAAAAAAGTTACTATAAAAAGTTGATTACGCCAACAGAATTTTTGCCATTAAAAGGTTATTCAGTTGCAGAAGCTGCAAGATTATATCTTAAATACCCAAGAAACTCCATGGTAGCAACTGCACTTGAAATGGCAATTCAGAAAAAAATTGAAATTAAGAAAGATGATCAAACTAAGAAAAAATTATTTGGTAGAGTCAAATGGTCAATTAAAGTCATAAACAAAAAAGAACTCTCTCCTGAACAAGAAGCCCTGCTTAAGTTTATGAATGGTTCAACCGATTCCATTGAAGAGGGTCAGGTTATCGATCTTGAATCTCGCAATTACAGTAGTACACTTATTGCACTTAGTAGAAGCTTCAATGGTAAGGTAAAAGCTAGCCTTATTGAACGAAAAGATCTCGAATCAGACAATAATGTTAAAAAATTTGATTGGAAATCAAGCCTTAGAATTGCTATCCGTCTTCTCCTTATCACTGCCGTATTCTTTCTGATTTCAAGCAGACAAACTTGGTTTATTAACACATTTGGAGAATTCGCTTCAGTTTCAATAATTGAAAATCGTGGTCTATTAGATTTTTCAATCTATTTTATGTTACCAGCATATATCATATTAATTTCATGTGGTCCACTAATTGACAAGAAATATGTTTCATACACCTTTCAAGGTTTGGATCACGCAAATTACTTAGTTGGTCTTGAAACCTACATCAAAATGGCTGAAGCAGATCGCTTAAATTTTTTACAAAGCGTAGAAGGAGCAGATACCACAAACGAGGGAATCGTCAAATTATACGAAAAGCTTTTACCATACGCTGTCATTTTTGGACAAGAAACATCATGGTTGAAATCACTAGAAAAATACTATGAATTAACCGGTAGTCAAGATGTTACTATGCCTGTTTGGTATGCCTTAACTGATACCAATTTCCATAGCTTCAGTGAAAGTGTCTCGCAGTCGACGTCCATCCCAAGCAGTAGTTCTGAATCTGGTTTCAGTAGTGGCGGTGGATTTTCCGGCGGCGGCGGAGGCGGCGGCGGAGGCGGCGGCTGGTAATGCGCATCGCCTTCTTTACCGATATTTTCCTAGAAGTTCCAGGTGGTATCCCCTCATCGATTAAAGCTCAACAAATCGCATTAGAATCTCTTGGACACCAAGTTACCATCTTTTGTCCAGGCTGGCAAAAGTTACCAAAACACCAGCACATAATAGTTATCCCTACACACCGATTTCTTCGACCAAATAAGGCACCACTAGCCAAAAAACCGGAAGAAATTATTAAGTTTATTAAAAAACTTTATCCAGATTTTGCTAACTCGTTTGACCTTGTTCATGTGCATTACGAAGCAAGTTGTAGTATAGCTGGTGTTAAACTCGCAAAAGCCAATCATTTAAAACTTATTCAAACTATGCATGGACGCGAGGACATCGCTATTGATACCAACGTTCCGTTTCCGATCAAATATCCTGTTGCATTTATATTAAATTCTCTTCACCGCATAAAACTCTCTTCCATATATACTAAGCCGGTTTTGTTGCAAAAAGACCACTGTCTCATTAAAAATAGTGTCCAAAAAAATATGTGGGAGCTCATGGTTCGACAAGCTCGCATAGCGGATCTCGTCATTTCACCATCCAAACATTTTGCTAAAAATCTTGAGCATTATAAGGCCGCTAAAAAAGTTTACGTAGTTTCAAATGGAATAGACGACCAACAAATCCAACAATATATCTTTCAGACTCGAAATTTTAATTCAAATACTCCACTACATATCATCTGGAGTTCACGAGTTTCTAAAGAAAAACGCATTTTACCATTTCTAGAATCTATTGCAAATTCAAAAAATCTCAAAAAAATTAAATTAACCATCATTGGTAGTGGAAATCAGTTACAAGAAGCCAAAATCTATACCAAAATGCATTTTAGTAAAAAACAAGTTATCTTCCTCGGTCAGGTACCGCATGAAAAAATATTTAAATACCTACAAAATGGACATCTTTCAATTATCAATTCATACGGATTTGATACACAAGGCATGACGATTTTAGAAGCTACCGCCTGCGGCTTACCAGTACTTTATGCAGATCCCGCTATGGATGAAGTAGTGCCAAAAGGTGGCGGAATCCGCGCCAAAGATCAATCAATCACCGCCATGACTGAGTCAATTGATTATGTTTTTAATCATCCAGAATTAATACAAAAAATGAGCCAAAATATGTTAAAAGCCAGACAATCCGTTCTTGAATCAACCCAGATTAAACATCTTCTAGAGCTTTATCAAAAATAAGTTAACGCTTCTCAACTATTTTTCTCTGGAAAAATCCAATAAAGAATTTTTGATAAAGAAAATGCAAAATTTGCTCAACTAAAATCATGAGTGGTAATACAAGACAAGCTGTTATTGTAAAAATTATCCATTCTAGTTGTGTCATTTCAAATGAAATTCCAAATAAATCTTGCAAAAAGATCATACAGAAAATCATTCCAAGTCCACATCCACCAACTATTAATTTTTTCCAAATATTATCGAACGGACGACAAACTCGATACAGATAAACCAACCCCACTGCTTCCCATGCAAGTACACAAAGCATCCCTAGTTGCACTCCTCCTATATGTAGAATTCGTGAAACTAAAACAAGTAACCAGATTACAATCACGTTCGTCACGGCAGCAGGCGTTGCTTTTGATAACACATTTATCATAAAATTTCCTTTAATCAAATTTTGATTCGGGATCTGCGCCAAAAAGAAACTTGGTACTCCGATCGTAAACATTGTAACAAGGGAAACCTGTGTTGGTAATAACGGATAGATCATGCCAAAGCTAATTGACAAAATCGCACCGATGAAAGAAAAAATATTTTTTACCAAAAACAAAGATCCGGATCGTTCCAAGTTATTTACTACCTGTCGTCCTTCCTTCACAATCTCTGGCATCCTTGCAAAATCTGAATCTAAGAGGACTAACTGTGAAGCTTGCACTGCTGCTTGAGATCCAGACGCCATCGCCACAGAACAATCAGCCTCTTTTAACGCCAAGACATCATTCACGCCATCTCCCGTCATGGCAACCGTATGATGAGCAGCCTTTAATATCTTTACCATCTTTAATTTTTCTTCAGGTTTCACTCTTCCAAATACTGTATATTCCAAAACAGCTGATCGAAACTCTTTATTATCATTAATAGTAGATATATCGATATATTTTTCAGCCCCCTCAACTCCTGCCTGTTTTGCAACTTCCGATACCGTACGTGCATTATCTCCAGAAATAACTTTTATCCTCACCCCTTGTTCTCTAAAATATTTGAATGTAGCAGGCGCAGTTCGACGAATTTCATTCGATAAAACAATAATCAACATCGGAACTACTTTAGTTGTCAACATCACCTCTGATTTTGATGGATCAAAAAGCTTACCCTGATACTCACCAAAAACCAAAGTCCTATAACCTTTATCTGTATAACAACTAAACTCTTTTTTATACTTCTTAAAATCATCCCTTAATACAAATTCCGGCGCACCCATTATATAAGTTTTTTTCTTAAACTGAACACCACTATACTTGTACTTCGAGGAAAATCCTAAAACGTATTCTTCCTCACCAATTAGTTTATTAATCTTTTCTTTTACGTCTTTAGTTATTTTTTCTTCATTAAAATACTGCTTAATCGCTCGCATCGTTTCATTGTCAGATTCTTGTTTTTCTGCTACTTTTTTCAATAAACCTAAGAATTCAGCTTCTCCAAAACCATTTTCTTCAATTTTCTCTAAATCAGAAATCATTTTTATTTCTGAAACATTCATCTGATTACTCGTGATTGTCCCAGTTTTATCCACACATAAAACATCTACCCTCGCTAAAGTCTCAATGCACTTCATATCATGCACTAATACTTTCTTTTGCGCTAATCTTACCGCGGACAATACTAAAGTAACTGAAGCTAAAAGAAATAATCCCTCCGGTATCATCCCCATAATTGCAGCCACCATAGCCTGAATACTCATTTTTGCGGTCGTTCCATACAAAAAATATTGCTGCCCAAACATAATTATCCCAATTGGAATAATTGCAATTCCTGCTAATTTTACAAAACAATTGAGCGATCTTAAAATTTCTGACTGTTCACCAACCCTAATCGCCTTAGCTTTCATTGTCAATTTCGCCGCATAAGAATCGCCACCAACACGAATTATCCTTGCATAACATTTACCATGAACAATAAAACTACCAGAAAATAATTCGTTGCCATTTTTTTTCATTACCTCGTCCGATTCGCCAGTCAAAAGTGATTCATTAACTGCCGCTTCTCCTTCTACTACTACCGCATCCGCAGGTATCTGATCGCCAGCAGAAAGAATCATAATGTCATCCATCACTAATTCATGGGTTCTAATTTGGCATTCTTTACCATTCCTTACAACAACCGTTTTAGGGGAATGTAAAACTGTTAATTTATCCAAAATTTGTTTCGCTCGAAGCTCTTGTAAAATACCAATTAAGGAATTGATGATAATTAACGGCAAAAAACTCAGATCTCGAAACGAGTGCACTGCAACCAATAATGCAGCAATAAACAAAAAAACAAAATTAAAATAAGTAAAAACATTAGACGCGATAATCTCACCGATTGTTTTTGACGGAGCCTTAACTTCTACATTAGTGAGGTTTTCTTGTTTTCTTTCTAATACTTCAGCGTCGCTCAGCCCAAGTTTATAATCCAAAATGCTTGTGTCCGACTCTTTCATATTTTATTTCTTACGCTGCGCATTCTGAATTGAAGATAATACACCAGAAATCATTAAAGATGCTAAAATCACAACGATTCCGCAAACAAAAAATGGCACAGATTTTCCTACAGTTTCTCTTTTAAGATTATCAAACTCATGATTATTGATCTTTAACAGCCTCTCCTCAAGATTAGCTCGCGCCATCTCTTTCTCTTGTATCCTCCGATTCAAATCTTCATATTTTCCCGAACTACCATTTTTATTATATTCATCAATCATTTCTTTTCTCATTTTCTCAATCTCTTGATATAAGCCATTAACATCCGATTGAGTTTTCTCAGAGGTTGGAAGTTTTAACTTAGAATATTCCGAATTTATATTTCGATATACACCAAAGGCAATCAATACAATCCCTAACAATACACCACAAACGGTTACCACAACTCTGTTAATTCTATTTCTTTGCATTCTCTTTTCCATACCACCTCCAGAATACTCATATTATATCATGCAATATCTTTTCCCATTGCTAGCACATATAAAAAACATCAGTATAAAATATTTCAGTTTTGGTGGGCGAAGTGGGAATCGAACCCACACTCCATTGCTGGAACTAGATTTTGAGTCTGGCGCGTCTACCAATTCCGCCATTCGCCCATAGCATTCCTATTCTACCACATTAAATCTATATCTAGCACCGTTCACAATAAATATCCGCTCTTATACCCCAAAAACATACTTTTGCTAGATAATTTAAATCAATGTTATAATTATCATATGAATCCAAAAGATGGTGGGCTATCTTCTAGCGATCGACAAAGACAGACTGTTGCTGAACTTGCTCGCAATAAAGTTTTGGCTGCTTATTCTAGCCAAAACCATCTTTCTGACACTCAAAAACAGGCATCAGAGAATCAACAAAGCAAAAAATCCCCTTCAAACTCACCCTATCAAAACTTAAATCAAACCCATCCCCTAAATCACACTATTTCTAATCATCCAAATCAAAGTTCAACCATGAACAAACTAAATCAAAATCGTTCTTTTGCCGCCCTTTCTTTTCTTCATAACAGTCAGCATAACTTGTCGCATCGTATTTTAGGTGAGCAAACTCTACGCAGCGAACTTATTCAAAAATACAATAACGAAAATCGCAGTTCACTCAAGCAAACGCCAATCAATTTAAATAATCAAACACCTGATTGGCGAAAATATCATTCAGATTGGCAAAATTATTACCAAAAATACTATAGCGAATACTATGCTAAAGCTGCTCAAAAATATATTGAATCTGAAAAGAATAAGTTTATTTCACAATCTCAACAAAAAGATGATGCAAAATGCCTCTCTCAAGATTCAATTTCAAAAAATCCTAATCAAATTAAACAAGTTGAAACCACTCTACGCGAAAAAATCCGTCAAAAAGCCAACGCAAGCTTTAAACTTTCCAAACGATATAAACGGTTTATCCCGCTATTTGCCGGTATTTTCTCTGTATTATTCATCTTATTTCTACAATATAATCGTCTAATTTTTGCACCGATCATGGCTTATATTTCACCAGGAAACACTAAAGATACTGGTATTACCGCTATTGACCCAACCGTTTCCGACGCCCCCACTGCTGATCCACGTCTAATCATACCAAAACTTAATATTGATGTCCCAGTTCATTTCAATATTAATAACGACACGGCAACCATTAATAACGCCATGAATCATGGTGTAGCTCAATTTAAAATCTCAGGTGCAGATGCCATGCCAGGACAAATTGGCAACCTAGTCATTTCGGGACACTCCGCAGGTGATATATATAGCAATAATCAATATAAATTCATTTTTTCCGGTCTTGAACGTCTTGTTGATGGAGATTTAATCTACATTAACTACAATTCCGTACGTTATACTTACAAGGTTTTTAAACGTGAAACAGTTGAACCAACCAATATCTCTGCACTTGTTTACCAAACCGATAAACCTCTCCTTACCTTAATCACCTGCACCCCACTTGGTACCGATCGCTATCGTTTACTCGTAACCGCTGAACAAATCAATCCATCATATGAAACTAAACAACAAACCACCGGAGTAGCCGACAAATCTACATCCGACCAGAACAAAGAAAAACCTTCAAGCTCTATCCTGCCATCAAATGAACGCTCATTCTTCGAGCGTGTTTGGCGATGGTTAACTAACCAGAGCGATTAACCTAAAAATAAATTAGTCTAGAATAATTTATCTCTCTGCAAGCTATAACCTGTATCAGTTTTGATTATGTAATATAAATAACGATTATTAGAATTTATTACCGCATCAAACCCAGTTGCTAATCCCTTATCTAGAATCATCCTACGGTTTCCACCATCAAAATCGAATACTTCCATTTTACCGTCCACAATATCAAACATCATATAATTATCTAACCATGCAACTTTCTTATTTTTATGCTCAACCAAACTAAGCTCTTCAAGATCAAGGTTATAAATCATAAATTTTCCGTCCGTTTCTGCAATAAAAAATTCACCATTAGAAGAGGTTATAAAATTCTGAGGAACAAAATCTAATTTCTCTTCTGTAATTTTCTCTGGCATATTGTCGCTACTACCATAAGTGGGATAATCATTAGTTCGATATACTCTAAACTGTCCATCAACAGTTGTGCTTAAATATTTTTTACCATCAAAATCTACAATTCCAAGATTAATTACTGCATCTTTCTTTGAACGTACCACTGTCTCAAGATCAATCCCACCTTTATCGCCCAAACGATAAATCCCAATTTGACGTTTATCTTTCTCAACATTAGTTAAATAAATTACTTCAGAACCTGACATCTTAAATTTCGCAATATTTTTCAAATACGGTTCAGATAAAGTCTTTGCTACCACATCAACTTCTTGTAAATTACCGTCAATTAGGGCGATAAATTTATTCGCCGCAGCATCTTCAATTGCCAAATCTGATAAATCTCTTTTTACATTAGATTTCTTATTCTCACCAACTATAATATTTTTTTCACTTCGATCAGTATATTTTAAAATTGCCTGAGACAAATTAACACTTTCACTAGGTTTCCTTAAATTAATTAGTCCCCACTCGATCTGATCGGATCTTTTGACTTGCAATAAAATTTTCTCACCTGTTTCATTCCAAGATATCTGTAAAATCTCACCAGGAAACTGTCCATCAAAAGTACCAGAAAATATTTTTTTCACATCAATTTCTTCAATAGACACCTTATCAGAACCAAGCGCTGTAATGTACTTCCATTTTGTAGTTTGATCTGAAGCTAATAAAATACTTCGATGATCAGGTGCAGCGTATACAAAACGTAAATTATTATAATTTTCTACTATTTCCGTCTTTCTATTCTGCTTAAACAAACGCGGATTTCTTAATCTAGTTAAAAGTCCAGATACAATATTGATCTTTTTTGACCAAGAATCGTAACCATCTTTTTTTAAGGTAATCTCATGTTCGCCAGCTGGCAATAATTTTGAAATATTCGTCTCATTAAAATCCTGTTTACCATCTATAATTACTTTTGCGCCAGTCGGCAAAGACTCGATCTGTGCCATACCATTTTGTTCCAATTTTAAATTTGAGCTTAATCGCCACCCCTCAACAATCGCCACTAAGACAAATACTAGCGCTACCACGGCCAACGACATAATTATGTCCACAAAGATCACTCGGATCATTCTATTACGCTTACGTTTATCAATGTCCATATTTCTCATATTATAGCATGGTATTTTCTTCTCATTTAGTATTGATTTTCCAAACTGTTATAGTTTATAATAACGACAAGCGTAATAAAGTGTGAGGAAAATAACAAAAAATGCAAAGACAGATTAATGATCAGGATATTTCAAGCAGTCGTACTCACCATATTCTTCAATCATCCACAACCTTAAATCGTCGTTATGTACATCGTCCGACCAAAATAGTATCCTATTCCAAGAATACACAAGCTGTAGCCTCCTCACGTAGTCCTTATCCTCGACCAATTACTCAAACCAGCCAAGTCTCTAATACGCTTGACGAACATATGGTCAACATTAACTTTAAGTCAAAACCATCTCAAAATAATTCTCATCAAGCTGATAGTTTAAAAACAACAATCAAAAAATCAAAAATCACTATCCCGATTTTCAAAGATGAAGAAAATACAAAAAACAAATCCACAAGCTTAGCATCTAGCCCTGCGCCAACTCCTTCATCCGCTTCTACGAAGATCACTAGATCGCTACCTACTTTTTCACGCAATATAAAAAATCCTTACTTAACTTCTGCTCTTATTCGAAAGACAGCAGAAAAAATCCAACAAAATCCTAGTGGTTTCTCGCCCATTTTTGACCAACAGACAAAAATGGATCAAGCATTCTTATTAGTATCTGAACAAGAAAAATTCTCTCTAGAACAAAGTGCAAAACCTACTGCTATTTTTACAAAATCATCAAAAAAATCTAGTCATTTTTTCAAGTTAAAGAATAAAACCAATTCGCAAGTATCAAAAAATACTCAACAACCACATAGAATATCCGAAACTATTGCTAAACCCAACGCTCCAAGAATTCTTCACGCACAAAAAACCGTCAGAAAAACACAGTCCACTCCTGTTATCCCAGCAACCAACATGACCATCAATTCTGTTGATTCTGCATTTAGTAAGATTAAAAATGAAACAGCAAAAAAAGATCAGAGCGTAGTTCGATCCCAATTTTCACCAAAATCGCAACAAATTCCTCACAAAAAAGGAGCCCGTTTCATCTTTGCTTTCTGCTGCTCTGCTGCAGTAGTTGCTGCACTCTTCTTTATCATTCAGTCAAACATGCCGGATCTTTCAGTACGTGTCGCAGCGATGCAAACAGGTATTCAAGCTTCCTATCCAAGTTATATCCCACGCGAATATCGACTTCTTGGTGTATACACAACCCAAGATAACAGTGTTGCCATGGATTTTGTTGGACCAAACCAAGCAAAGTTCACCCTCTCAGAAGAAAAATTACCATGGGATAGCAACACACTCCTTAATCGTTTCGTCAAAGCCAAATGGGGAGAAAAATATGATTCAATTCGTGAACAGGGAATTACTATTTACGTCAATAATTCAAATGCTGCTTGGGTTAACGCAGGTATCGTCTATAAAATCATCAATCAACAAGGTGAATTAACAAAAAAACAAATTAAGAACATCGTAACTTCCCTATAAAGTCTAAAAAGTGCTATACTTAATCCATCATGGAAAAAACCCGTACACGCTTTGCACCTAGTCCGACAGGTTACATTCATATTGGTAATATTAGAAGTGCTATTTATCCATATTTAATTGCCAAACAAGCAGGTGGACAATTTATCCTGCGCATTGAAGACACCGATCAAACCCGCTTCGTCGAAGGAGCGACAGAGTTGATTCTTGATACCCTACGTTGGCTTGGACTCGAATGGGACGAAGGACCACTAGTTGGTGGACCTTACGAATCATACGTCCAAACAAAACGTAAAGCAATCTATCTCGAATGGGCAAAAAAATTGATTGATCAAGGTCGCGCTTACGCCGACGATACTACACCTGAACAAATCGAACAATATCGCAAAAATGATCAAGTAAATAAAATCCCCTATCTCTATCGTAACCATCGACCTAAAAATCCACCAGTCTGGCACGAAGGGCTTCCTATTCGCTTTAAAACTATTCCCAAAGAGTATAGTTGGCACGATGAAGTAATGGGTGATCTTCATACTGGTCCTGAAGTATGTGATGATATTATCTTGATTAAAGGTGATGGTTTACCAACTTATAATTTTGCACATATTATCGATGATACTTTAATGAAATGCACCCATATTACCCGTGGTGTTGAGTATCTCTCAAGTACACCAAATTATCTTGCACTTTATGACGCATTAAATTTTCCTCGTCATATATTTGTTTCATTACCGCACATATTAGCCCCCAACGGACGGAAAAAACTCGGTAAACGTGATGGCGCTAAATCAGTTACCGAATATCGTGATGATGGCATCTTGCCTGAGACCATGATCAATTATCTCACTTGCCTTGGCTGGAACGATGGCACTGAACAAGAAATTTACTCACTCCCCGAACTAATTAAAAAATTTTCTATTCATCGTATTCAAAATTCAGGAGCACGTTTTGATGAAGTAAAAATCCTCTGGATGAACGGACAATGGATTCGCAAAATTGCGACTGAACAAGGAATTGATGCTCTCTATGCACGTACTCATAAAACCACTAATTCTGAAGATTTTTCACGCTATGCGGTGTTTAAGCCAATTAATTTCTGGCCAGAATCCGCAAAAGAAGAAACCGATGATTATAAAAAAGCCGTTCTTAGTATTATCTATGACCGTCTAAAAACATTATCTGATCTTCGCACCATGACAAGTTATTTCTTTGAAGACCCGACCGTCGACCTTACAATGATCACTGGTAGCAAATTTCTCAAAAAGTATTCCGAGACTGAATTAATTAGTCTTCTCACATTAGCCATCGAAGCTTTAAATGATATTGAAGATAAAAATTGGACCGATGAAAATCTTCAAAATATTCTCAATAAATTACTTGTAGAATCTAATAAAAAACCAGCTGAGTTTTTCAGTCTCATTCGTATCGCAGTCAGTTTCGCACAATTTAGCCCTGCTCTTCATCTCACTTTAAGAGTGCTTGGTAAAAATCGTACACTCGCTAGATTAAATAAAGTTCGCACCGCCCTAGCCAATAATTAAAAGGAGAAAAAAAGTGTTCAAATATAAAAACAAACAAACAGACATCAAAAAGAAAACACAAAAAAAAGAATTAGACCAAAAAAACGATCAAACATTTTATTCAGAAGAAACCACAGAAGAACAGACAAAAAACTCAAAAAAATCTCCTAAATCAAAAAATAAGCTAACCACCTTTCAAAAAAAGAACCTGTTGCTTGGCATCCCAGCCGGAGTTCTTTTCTTATCCATTATAGTTGGTGCCCTTTTTTTAACTTTTCATAAAAAACCTGAAAATAGTGAAGAAGCAAAACAAAATCTCACTGAAATTGAAGGTAAACCAGTCTATTACTACGATAATTTAACCGGCAAACCGATCGCTCACTCCGGCACTCAATACGATAATGCTGGTAATAAAATCACCGATGAATCCGGTCAAATCAAGAAATTAACAATTAAACAAGCGGAAACTATCGCAAACGAGATAAACTCCCAACCTACTTTTTGCGTACAAATCCCAAACGGGATGGATGGCGCACGTCCACAGGTCGGACTCAACCGTGCAAGCATCGTTTTTGAAGCTATTGCCGAAGCAGGCATCACAAGGTTTGCAGCAATTTTTAAAAATCCTGTCAATCAACAAGCCATCGGACCAATTCGCTCACTTAGACTTTATCATCTTGATTGGGATTCACCTTTTGATTGCACTATTATTCACGCCGGTGGTGCAGATGATGCTTTATCAATTGTCAATAGTGGATATAAACATCTCTCTGAATCTGTTACTTATATGTGGCGAAACTATGGACGATGGTCTGGTTCAAGATTTCTTGGCTATGTCAGCCCAAATAATCTCTTCACGTCTGGACCACTGCTCTTAAAATATCATGCTGACCGAGAACAGAACACAAGATCTTATCCAAAACCCTTTGATCGACTTACAACCGAAGAAGCTGATTCGCAAAAATCTCTAGTCGGTAAAACCACTTCGGATGAAAAAACTGACGCCTCAGCTAACCAACAAGACGCCTCAAAGCCACAAGAGCCGAGCTTGCCAAAAATTAATAATATCCATATCCGTTTTAATTACCAAGCGGGTTTTAATGTTAATTACAACTACAATCCTTCCACTAATACCTATTTTCGTAGTTTTGCTAATGGCGAAGCTCATATATCTTATACTTGCGAAAATACAAAATCAAACCCGTCGCCAAAACGTGATTGTGGCGAACCCACTCAAATCAACCCTGACACCGTCATTGTTATACGGGTAAAAGAACAAACTAGTCCTCTTGATCACTATCACGAAGATATTACCACTATCGGTTCAGGAAAAGCTTATATTTTCCAAAATGGAACCGTTTTTGAAGGAACATGGCAAAAAAATGACCGTATGTCGCAATTGGCCTTTAAGAATAATCAAGGCGAAACTATTAAGCTTAAACCAGGCCAAACTTGGATCTCCGCCATCCCTGATAGTTACGGCAAAATTTCCTATGAATAAAGTTTATTATTCTATAATCTGTCATAAAAATCTAGATTAATAGTGACATTACAGCAAGATTTTTTATAAATAAAACTCCTCATTATTTTTTAGAACTTGTTATAATCAAACTAACATAACAAAAGGAGTTATCTATGACTGATCGCATCTATACCAATATTGGAGAACCAAATAGTAAAATGTCAGAGATTATTGAGAAAAATCAGGATAGCAACTCCGATTCTTGGGATTCTGGTGCTAACCAACCAGATTATTACGACCACACTATTTATGAACAAAATGACCCAAGCGATGATGACTCACTAACCGACGAAGGAGATGAAAACAATTTAGGAGATATGTCAGATGAAGAGTACCGCGCTAAAAATGCTGGTCTAGATCTTGGTATGGGAGGAAATCCTCATACTAATGATCAACTCGATGACTTATACTATAAAGATCATTCGTTCGACTGCGACTAGGGAACAACTTGCATTTTTAACCATAAAATGATAGCTTAATTATATCGGTTTCGTCGTCTAGTGGTCTAGGACGTCTGGTTCTCATCCAGAAAATCGCGGGTTCGACTCCCGCCGAAATCACCAAATTAGTATTTTTAGAGCTTGGAGACATGACATTGCCTCCTATTTTTATATTTCAAAAATAGCATACATATCTCCCAAAAGATATTCCGCATCAGTATCTCTTTTCTTTTTATCGTTAAATGCTTCATTATATTTCCTAAGAATCACATTTTTAATAGTAAATCCGTGTTTTTCATAAAACCGTATTTCATCTTTTTTAGACGGATGCCAATAAGAACAAACTAATAGAAAACGTTTTTTAGAATCCTCATTTTCTACAATCCAGTAAAACTCACTTTCTCCAAACTCATCTCTTTCATGAACGATTACGTAGTTGCCTTTCGGCATCTGGAAATTCGAAATAATATACCGTAATTTAAGTGAATCCATAAAATACATATTTTTAAATCAACAATTGCCATATTTTATCTATATTTTTCCTTACAATTAAGTTTACTTCTGTATATAGAATAGTATTTATCAAAAATAATAACATATTAATAAACTACACCATATTTTCCATATTTTACAAGTTAGTAGCCATATGCTAAAATATTTCTATGAAAAAGCTTCCAATTGTTGCACTAATCGGACAAACTAACGCCGGTAAATCGAGCCTTTTAAATCGCATGGCTCATAAAAATATTGCCATTGTTGCACGTGAGGCTGGCACTACTCGTGATAACGTAATTACAACAATTGATAATGCCTTTACCCTCATTGATACTGCAGGATTAAAAGACCCCATAGACGACTTTGAAACTTCCATCCAAGATCAAATCGAAGATGCCATTACGGTATCCGACTTAATTCTTTTTGTCGTAGATTCAACTAAATATCCAGATTTTCGTGACCAAGCGATAGTTAGATCCGCTCTAAAATCTAAGAAACCAGTTTTTCTCATTCTTAATAAATCCGATCTTAGAGATTCCTTAGAGAATTTTGAATTTTTTAAATTTGGTATCAAAGAAACCTCAATTTACCGAACTTCTGCCACAACTGGTTTTGGAATTAGTGAACTTAAACAACATATTTTCAAAACTCTAAATATTTCACCGGAAGAGAATCTAAAAGAATCCTCAAATATTACCCTCGATGAAGAGGGAAACCCAATCATTAAATTGGCTCTCATTGGTCGACCTAATGTAGGAAAATCCAGTCTTTTCAATCGATTAGCTCAAAAACAACAGGCGATTGTTAGCTCTAAACAGGGAACTACTCGTGATATAAATCGAATTCGTATTAAATATAAAGGTCAAACAATTGAAATACTTGACACGGCCGGACTCAGAAAACCAGGTAAACGTGAAGTTGGAATCGAAAAATTCTCCGCTATTCGTACACTTGCTGCCATAGAAGAAGCTGATATTTGCGCTCTGCTCATCGACGCTAAAGAGCCTCATTCAAAATTAGATCAATCTCTTGCCGGACAAGTCATTAAAGCAGGTAAAGGCATTATTATGGTCATCACCAAATCTGATTTACTTGATAATTCCGTACCTGTAACTTCCAATTTTGCCAGTGAAACAGAATATAATGAGATTGACCATATTCTTAATCAACTCGAACATGATTATGATTTCTTATCATTCGCCCCCGTCTTAATTACCAGCTCAGAAACTGGAAAAAATGTTACTAAACTATTTGATCTAACTATTAAAATTGATTTAGCAAGGCACACTGAAATTAAAACTTCCGATTTAAATAAAATACTGAATGAAGCAGTAATTGCCCATCCGCCAGCAGGTCTTAAAAACACACATCCAAAACTAAAATATATTACACAAACCGATACATGCCCACCGTGGTTTGTCATTCACGGTCGCGAAATGGAACTTTTGCATTGGTCATACAAACGTTTCCTAGAACGTAAGATCCGTGAAACATATCCCTTCATAGGTACTCCCATCATCTTCTCATTTCATAATGACCGAGCCAGTGGTCCGAGAAAAAATTATCGCAGTATAAAAGAAAAAGAAAACGACCTTTAAACCGATTGAGCTTGCTTTTCTTATAAATTATGCAACAATACTCAATAAGTTGGTACTATGCCCACTTTTTTGTATCTAGTAGCTTTTTATTATTAAAATAAAGTTACTACAGCACGTTCTTTTACAAGGAGGAAAAATGAGAAAATCAAAAACTGTTCTGATTACACGTAACACCCCCGTCTGTCTTGATAATATTTTTGCATGCAAGTCAATAAACTATGAGGAGGTTGATTATCCAATCTACATTATTGACAAAAGCGTTCTCCTTACCTGTCCCGACATCGTTCCAGATAGTGAAAGCTGGCGTCTTGGTGAGTTCTATCCTGAACTTCGCCACATTCACTTCATTATCCCAACCTCCGTCATCATGGAGTTAAAGGGGATTAAACAACAAGATGGGCTTGACTGGTTCACTGCTAAAGAACTCTTGAATAGAATTCGCTACCTGCTTGAAGATACTGGATATCTTACTAGACCATCAAGCTATGGTCATGGAATGACTCCAGCCATCTACTATCAGGAAAACGATATTCTTTTTACCATTCTCCAAAACTTAAACCGATACTCAATCTCACGTGAATTTGAGCTGGTTGATCCAATCGAGCAGTTAGTTAGTTCGGTTGATCAAATCATCCACTCAATCAGGTATAGCACCCATCTGGAACTTGAAGTAAACAGCGATATGATAACTATCTACAAAGATAGGTTCACTATCCTGTCAAACAGTCCAATAGTTTCGATTCGTGCTAGAGCTGAAGGGGTTCGCACAAAACCTTTTAGACCACAGAGTCATACTTATACCGGTGTTAGAAATGTAATTGTACCATTTGATCTCTACAACACATTTCTTGAATCATCAAATGGTATTAGCTATGAAGAATGGCAGTTCGCATTACCAGGAGAACCAGCTCTGGTTGCCAATGAGTTCATCAACATGACACCGCAGTTAGAAGTAGGTGGCATTGATCAAGTTACACGTAGATTTGAGGCGTTCAGTTATATTGGACGATATGATTACGCACAAAAACGTATCGTTCATTTAAACTACTACAAGAATCTTGGCGTTCATCCTAGGAACGACGGACAAGCCATGTATGCAGAAGCAGTTGCCCACCCTGACATTTCAGTTGTTCTCGTTACAGGTCCAGCTGGCACCGGCAAAACTTTCCTTTCAACCATAGGTGCCATCAAGATGCAAGAAAACAATCAGTTCACTAAAGTGATTGTCGTCCCTTGCAGCATTGATGTTCAGCAGGCGCTTGGCTTCTTACCAGGTGATTTAAACGAGAAACTCAGTCCAAACATCGCTCCGATTAAAAATGCTATCGAAAACTATCTAAAGATTAGCGATAGCAAAATTATGAAAGCGATGAACCAGTCAAACAACGACCGCAAACGCCCAGATCAGCAAACAGCTCTGCAGAACCTTGATGCCACAGTTGAAAAAATCTACGAAAAAGTTTTTAAAACTGTAGCAGTTGAGGCTGCAAGAGGTCTTGATTTCTCAGATACTTTTGTTATCTATGACGAATTTCAGGATCAGTCCATTGACAGTGCGGATATGCTATTAAAACGCCACGGTAGAAACAACAAGATGATCATCTCCGGTGATATTGAGCAAATTCACCAGTGTGGTCTATCTACTAAAAACAATGGGTTAGCCTATGCAAAAACTTTATGCACTGGACTGCTCATGGTAGCTCAAATCACACTACAGGACGATGAGATAGTCCGTGATGATTTCGTTAAAGAAATTATCAAAAGACAACATAAGTAAACTTCCTCTTATTTTAAAGGTCGCCTTTTATGGTGACCTTTTTTGAGTTATAATTCTTTCTATGAAGATCATTATGGGGCTCGGCAACCCAGGGAACGAATACAATCTGACTAGACATAATTTCGGTTTTATGGCTTTAGATTTTTATTTTAAACAAAATAACCTATCATGGCAAAATAATCAAAATTTTCATTCCATCTGGGCAAAATATGATGATATCATCTATCTCAAACCACAGACTTTCTACAATGATGTTGGTATTGCCGCAACTGAATCAATTAATTTTTATAAAATACTCACAAATCAATTCTATGTAATTTGTGATGATTTTAACCTTGAATTTGGACAACTTCGTTTTCGTGAAAAGGGAAGTAATGGTGGTAATAATGGCTTAAAATCTATTGAAAATATGTTACATACACTAGATTATCCAAGATTACGCATAGGAAGCGGTAATCATGAACTTCGTGCCAAATTAGGTGATGTTAATTTTGTCTTAGGTCATTTTACAAACACGGAAAAAGAGCTTTTACCACAAATTCTTCAAAAAACTACTGAGCGTGTCACTCAGATTATAAACTCCTAGCTATCATCTTATTACCCTCCCTATCTTTTCTTAACTTCGCTTGTTTACTCTTATATTCCATAATCTGCCTCTTAATATTACGATCAATTTTCCATAATAATTTCCCAAGAATCACACGTTCATCATGAGTAAAACCATCAAATAATTCATTTAAATATTTTTTCTGTTCTAATAAAATATAACTTGCAATAAAATTTCCTTCACCAGCTAAAATCAAATCAAGATATTTCTGATTAAAGGGATGACTACGACGATGAAGATACGCTTTTTTCTCTAATCTTGCAATTGATCTGGAAACAGAAGTCTCACCAATATTAAAATATTCCAAGATATCACTAGCTCCACGTTTTAAATTATTACTCCTAACAAATCCCATAATTTTTACGTCAGTTAAACTTAAACTAAAACGTTTCGCAACAAGACTTACATGCATCAACCTTAATTTTTCTATTCTCGCCAAAATATTTACTGTATCTGTATTTGAAATACTTTTCGGTAATGTTTCAGCTTCGATCATTTCTTCTCCTTATTTTTCTTTATTTTATTAATATCCATTTATTCTCGCCCATTGCTTTAACCCTCCCTTTTATTTGTAGGTCAAAAATTGTTACAGTAAAATCTGAAACATCAAAATCATTCTCTCCTTTCTGATTAATTTTTAAAATAATTTCCTCACCATCCAATACTCCGCTATCTAGCTGTTCCAAAATCAAAGTTTCTTTTTCATTATCTCCTTCCAAAATCTGATTATTACGTTTTTTCTTTTTAGTATTAATCCCAAGATCAAGTAATACGTCTTCAATCTCTGTAAACGCCACCGCTCCTCTGCCCAATAGTCGATTACAACCTCTTGAACTCGTTCTAGTTACATCCCCAGGTACTGCATAAACCAAATTGCTCTGTTCAAAAGCATGATGTGCGGTATTTAAAGACCCCGATCTGAGATCTGCTTCAACCACTATTACAACATCAGATAATCCCGAAATTAACCGATTTCTTTGTAAGAATGCCTTCTTACGTCCATTTCTCGAACATAAAATTTGCGACATTTCTTTAGATTTTTTAACCTCCTCCCATCTAGGGTATTCTGAAATAATCGCCCCTCCCCGATCTACAATTTCTTTTGCTAAACCACGATGACAAGCAGGATAAATCTGATCAATTGGTGTTCCTAAAACTGCAATGGTTACACCACTAGCATCTAATGCTGCTCGATGTGCCACCGAATCAATACCAAATGCCAATCCTGACACAATAACCACATCTTGTTCAGCTAGTTCAAAGGCAATTTTATAAGCTTGTTCTTTTCCATAATCTGTATTTTTTCTAGCACCCACAATCGCCACAGTCCTTGGTCGTCCAGGTTGTTCAAAACTATATCTCGGGCTACATTTTATAAAACGTGCATCCTGTGTCGGCATTTTACCATAGTAATATAATCGTTTTGGCATAACCGCAATAGCAGATAATCGTGCAGTATATTGATCATCCATAGGTTGTATACTATTGATTTGCATAGAAATAACCTCCAATTTTTACTTGATTATTTCTCAAACTTAGTTTTAAGTATTGACGTATATTTTTATATATGGTATAATTCAGCAAGTTAGAGGTCGAAGCAACAAAAAAGGCACGATCTCTACACCGCACCTAAATAAATCATAATTTCTGTTACCAATATAACAGAAGTTGCGTGTTCTTAAAAGACTTTCAACTTACAATTTTTCTTTTATTGGTTGTAAGTCATTAGTATTACCTCCACTACGAAAGTCACCCTTTAAGAACATAGCAACCCCTATAACCGGCGGGCCCCAAAGTTAGTGAGGTGGGTCACGCTCCGGGGATCTCCCGGTATCAAATGAGATGCGTTGTAGGGTTTAAAAGCCCCAAGTGATGCCCACCCTTACTTGGGGCTTTTTGATGGTAAAAATTATTCACACAAAAAAGGACCCAGAAGGCCCCTTTTTTTACAAGTTTATTCAAAAACCAAAACTAACAATATTTCCTCGCACTAAAACCTATTAGTTATTTGTTACTGCCGTTAAAAGCAGGGTATTTGAATATGTCCCCGAAGGAATATTAGTTGTAGCGCTCGCACCAACAGTTAAAGTTTTATTATCACCCGACGGTGTTGCGTTAGTTGTCTTACTAAAAACTGCGCTATTATCGGTTGTTCCTACTACTTTAACTGGATTGAATTGCGCTGCGTCATTCGACCAACCCCATCCATTACCCGAAATTGAACTCGCACTCGCTGAAACGCTTGGGATTGTAGCTGACACCCCAGCATCACTCGACTTCAAATCCGTGTTCGCGGAATTAGAGGTAATATAGGTCGTATATCCCTTTGTATTATTTGTTGATATTACAACATTACCATCTGCAGTTTTAAACTGTCCAGAATTGGTAGGCGTAATATCGACTTCGATATTTGGTGAAGCTGTAATTGAAATCGTTGGATCAATTTTGACATTCACCGTAGTAGTTGCTGATTGAGAGACTGCTGAAGTCGGAGCACCATTTAGCAATAATGCAGGTACTGCTAAAAAACCCGTTATTAGCAAGCCAGAAACTACTTTTATACTCTTGTTTGTATTTTTTTGTTTTTTTATTTTCACAGCAAAATATCCTTCCTGTATTTAGCTGCCAGAAAACCTTCACTCTAATCTCACTTTAACATAAGTTTTTTATATTGCCAAGTCTCTTTTTTAGCTCCCTTAGCTCTTGACAAACATGCTACTATATATGTATGCCAAAGAACTTAGTCATCGTGGAAAGCCCAGCCAAAGCCAAAACCATCGAAAAATATTTAGGTTCAGATTTTAAGGTTTTAGCTTCTGTTGGGCATATTAGAAAAGACACTAAAGTCGACGTCCACGACAATTTTGCCGTTACTTATGAAATTGATCCAGATCATAAAAAAATTATTGCAGAACTTAAAAAGGCTGCAAAAGCTGCTGATTCTATCTGGCTAGCCACTGATGAAGATCGTGAAGGTGAATCAATTTCATGGCATCTTCTTGAAGTATTAAAATTACCTAAAAATACACACCGTATCACTTTTCACGAAATCACAAAAACTGCACTTCTTTCAGCCATTCAACATCCAAGAACTGTAGATATGAATATGGTATCAAGTCAACAAGCTAGGCAAACTCTCGATATGCTCGTAGGTTATGACTTATCTGATATAGTTCGCAAAAAAGTACCGGGCGCAAAATCTGCAGGTCGAGTTCAGTCACCAGCACTACGTCTTATCGTTGAAAAAGAACGTGAAATAGAAAAATTCACTGCAAAATCCACCTTTAAGATTACTGGTAAATTTTCAAATCAAGCCGCCAATATCACTAATTCAAATTCCTCCGAATTATTTGATGCTACTCTTGAAAAATCCTCTCTTAAAACTCCAGAAGAAGCCAAAACATTATTTAATCAACTAGCTTCCTCAGATTTTCTGGTTAGCAATATTGAACAGACAGAAGGAACAAAATCTAATCCCATACCTTTCACAACTGCTGCTTTACAAATTGAAGCTAACAGTCGTCTAGGCTATAGTGCAAAAACCACCATGTCCGCTGCACAAGGATTATACCAATCTGGGCTTATCACCTATCATCGAACCGATTCTCTTAATCTTTCAAATGAAGCAATTGATAACATCTCAAGCTATATTAAACAAAATTTTGGCGATGATTATCTACAGGTTCGACATTTTCGCACTAAAGACGTTAGTGCTCAAGAAGCTCACGAAGCAATTCGTCCAACCAATATCAACCAAGAAATTGCCGGTAAAAATGATTATGAAAAGAGGCTTTATCAGCTAATTCGCACACGTACTCTAGCTACTCAAATGAAAAGTGCGAAAATCGCAAAAACCACTGTCGACATCATTCCAGATGTACAGCCTGATCTTCATTTTATTGCCAAAGGAGAAGTAGTTATCTTCGATGGATTCTTAAAGGTCTACGGTAAAAATAAAGATACTCTGTTGCCAAAATTAGAGCCCAACGATGTATTAGATATGCATGATCTTATTGCGAAACAAACTTATTCCAAACCACCTGCCAGATATACTGAAGGTTCTCTAGTAAAAAAGTTGGAAGAGTTAGGCATTGGACGTCCAAGTACATATGCTTCCATTATCAATGCTATACAAACCAGAAACTACGTAGTTAAGGGTGAGTCTGAAGGTATAGAACGTGAATTACAAGAGATCATCTTGCATGGCAAACATAGTACAACCGATCAGGACGCTGCCCCAAAAACTATTACTGAAACATTAATTAAAGAGAAAACTGGCTCTGATAAGGGGAAACTACTGCCCACACCAGTTGGTGAATTGGTCTCAGATTTTCTCTGCGAAAATTTTGAAAATATTGTTGATTATGATTTCACAGCAAATATTGAAGAACAACTTGATAAGATTGCTGAACACAAACTTACTCGTCTAAAAATGTTGCGTGATTTTTACACACCATTTGCTGAAACTGTAGGCGCCTCCGCACTTGCTAATCGCTATAACTCTGCCACAGAACTTGGCATCGATCCAAAAACTAATCAAAAAGTTTATGCCAAAATCGGTCGTAATGGTGGTTTTATCCAACTTGGTGATAACGAAAAAGAAAGTGGGAAAAAACCAATCTTTGCTCCACTTCCTGCTGGCAAGACTGTTAAAACTGTTACTCTAGAGCAGGCTCTAGAACAACTAGACCTTCCACAACTGCCTAGAGTTATTGGATATGCCGATGATGGAACTGAGCTGATTGCTGCCAACGGCCCATTCGGTCCATATCTAAAAGCGGGGAACTACAATATAAGACTGGACCAAACCGCTGAGGCTGAAAATCCCTACACTATTAATTTTGATACAGCAAATGAGCTTTATCAAAGAAAAAAATCCTCAATTATTGCAGATTGGGGTGAAATCAAAATAATTAATGGTCCATTTGGTCCATATATCAAAGGTCCAATGATAAAACCAACCACCAAAAAAGGCAGACCACGTCCAAATAATTTAAAAATTCCTTCTGATTTTGATCCTAAAACTATAACCTTAGAGCAAGCCACTAAATTACTAAACGACAAAACTAAAACTCAGTCACAGATAAAAAAGACTCCTACAAAAAGTACAAAATCAAGTAAAAAATCGTTCTAATATTTAAGATATAAAAATTTATTTTATAAAAAATAGCCTAGACACGGGTATCTCCAGCCTTTCTATTCTTAAATTGATATCTATTTTTCATAGGAAATTTTGCTAATAGACCATAAAAACGCTTATGTAAATATTTAGATAAAACTTATTATGGAACATGTAAAATTTATGTTACAATAGATAACAGAAATAACCTAAAAGAAAGTCTAAAATTAGTAATCAAAGTAGTAAGAAGAAATATCCTAAATTACTTGACAAAAAAGAATAAAATGTTATTATATACAAAATTTTAGTACATAATTCAGAGGTGGAGGAAGGGAATCAGATTTAGAATGGAGCAACACACAGATGTTATTGCAAAAGCCGTCCAAGGCAGCCTGAGTATTATTGAGCAAGACCGTGAAAAGGAAATCATCTCTCGCCGTTTTGGGATAGACGGTGAACGTGAAACTCTGGAACAAATCGGTGATTTTCTTTCTATTACAAGAGAGCGAGTTAGACAACTCGAAAAAGCTATTATTGTCAGATTACGCATCGCCGCGGAAGACAATAAAATACCTAATTTAGCTGCTGCTGAAAAAATTATTATTCGTAACTTGACCGAAGAGGGAAGAATCGCAAGAATCTCTGCTCTAACTTCAAAAATCTATGGTCGAGAAGCCACCAATCTTGAAAAATCTTACCTTATTTTTCTAAGTGAAATTTCCGCTAATTTGATTCTGATTGAAGAAACTGAAAAATATTATGGTGCAATCGGCATTTCAGATTACGGCGATGAAAAAACCGTCAAAAAACACATTGATGAAATCGTCAATCTAATTAAAACTCAGAAAGCACCACTTTCCTTAGAAGAGCTTGACAGTAGACTAAATTATGAACATCCAAACTATATTCGAGCCACTGCATCAATATCCAAACAACTATCTTCTTTAGATGACCAGTGGGGTCTCACAAAATGGCCAACTGTCAATCCGAAAAATATCCGTGACAAAATTTATGTAATTCTACAAAACAAAAAAGAACCTATGCACTTCAACGACATCGCTGAAGCAATTTCTAATTCTAAATTTCGCAAAAAGGATGTCACTATCCAAGCAATTCATAATGAATTAATTAAAGATCCCCGCTTCGTCCTCATTGGTCGGGGCATCTATGCACTCCGAGACTGGGGATATAAAAAGGGAACTGTTTCTCAAATCATCACTAGCATTCTTCAAGAATCAAAGACACCGCTTACTCGCGAAGAAATCGTCAAAAACGTGCTTAAAGTCCGTAAAGTCAAAGAAACTACCGTTCTCCTTAATCTACAAAATAAGAAACTTTATAAGAGAGTTGATAAAAATACCTATACTGTCGCAAGTCCTGAAAAATGATCGAAATTTTATTTTTAACAGTGGTCAAATAGATAAACTTTTTATTCTTTTCATGCTAAACTATACATATGATTATTGATATTTTACATTTTCTCCTCATGCCAATCGTCTGGCTGCCAATTGTGGCTATTTTAGGTTTTCTAACCTATCAAAATCACAAGAAAATCAATCAACTCAAAATTTTGAACGTAGATTCCGTGCTTCTGATGCTAGAAATCCCAAAAAACAATGATAAACAAGAGCTCTCAGCCGAACAAATGTTCGCCTCACTTCACGGGATTCTTCGCGATGCTGAATCTCTTAAAAATTCAGGTGGCATACAAGAACATTTAAGTTTCGAAGTAGTTAGTACGGGTGGACAAATTCGCTTTTATGTCTGGACGCCAAAAGCCCAGCAGAGCTTCGTCGAAGGGCAAATTTATGCACAATATCCAACAGTTCAAATTCATACAGTTGATAAAGATTATGTTGACAATCGCAACAACCACGAAATAATCTATACTACCGAGCTTGGACTCACTGAGAATACCGCTCTACCTATCAAAACCTTTGAAAGTTTTGAAGTTGACCCATTAGCCGGTATAACTGGCACTTTAGCCAAGCTCGATCCAGACCATTCCGAAGAATTATGGATTCAGATCCTCACTCGTCCAATCGCTGATTCTTGGCACAAAGATACCGATAACTGGATCAAGATATTAAAATCCGGTAAAAACACCCTCAGTTTTTTAAATATTGATCTTTCTTGGCTTGTACAAATTTTTTCTGCACTATGGACTCCTCCAACAGGTGGCTCTGCAGAAACCAAAGTTGAACTCTCTGAACGTACAAAGTCTCAAATTACTGCGGCAGAACAAAAAGCCACTAAATTAGGATACGAAGTAAAAATTCGTTTAGCCTATTTGGGAAACAGTGAAATCAATGCAAAACTTAATATGCAAGCTCTAGTTGGTACTTTTAAGCAGTTTAATTCAACAAATTTAAATGGTTTTAAACAGTTAGGTGGCAGTTTTAACAAAGAAGACCTTGATGCGTATAAAATGCGACAATTCACCGGTTCTGGTTTTATTTTAAATATCTCAGAACTAGCCAGTGTCTATCACCTTCCTCACACTTCAGTCGAAACCCCAAACATTGTCTGGGCTACTTCAAAAACTGCCGAACCTCCAGCCAAACTACCATTAATCACCGGCATTGCTAGTAACGATGAGAATATCTCTGCCTTTGGACTCACCAATTTTCGTGGTATCAACCACCAATTTGGCATGCTTCGTCGTGATCGATCTAGACATGTCTACATCATTGGACAAACCGGAGCAGGGAAGTCCGGTTTACTTGAATTATTTGCCTTATCCGATATTTTTTATAACCAAGGTTATTGTATTATTGATCCACACGGTGACTTTGCTATTGATAATCTACGTTTCATTCCTCAAAACCGCATCAAGGATGTTGTCTATTTCAACCCAGCTGACACCCAATACCCTGTTGCCTTTAATCCATTAGAGCTTTCTGATGTTACAAGAAAACCTAATATCTGTTCAGAAGTGATTGGTGTACTAAAACGTATGTTTGGTGATTCTTGGGGTCCTCGCCTTGAGCATATCCTTCGCTTCACACTACTTGCCCTACTCGATCGCCCAGGCTCCACTTTACTCGACATCTCACGTATTCTCACTGATAAAGATTTCCGCAAAGAAACTCTTGACTATTGTACTGATGTAACGGTTCTACAATTCTGGAAACACGAATTTGGTCAATGGAATGAAAAACAAGTCAACGAATCAATCGCCCCTGTGTTAAATAAAGTTGGAGCATTCACAGCCAATCCGATCATTAGAAATATCATCGGACAAGCCCACTCAAGCTTTGATGTTCGTAAAATCATGGATGAAGGTAAAATCCTCGTCGTCAATCTTTCAAAAGGGCTTATTGGCGAAGATAACGCCGGAATACTTGGCTCCTTCCTCGTTACTAAAATTCAATTAGCTGCCATGTCTCGTTCAGACATACCAGATGTTTCAAAACGTCGTCCATTTTACCTTTATGTTGACGAATTCCAAAACTTTGCTACCGATTCCTTCTCTGTTATCCTTTCCGAAGCTCGTAAATACGGACTCAACCTAACTGTTGCTAATCAATATATTGCACAGATGACAGACTCTGTTCGCGACGCAGTTTTTGGCAACGTTGGTACGACTATTTCTTTCCGCGTGTCAGCCGATGACGCACCAATTCTCGTCAAACAATTTGAACCAGTCTTTGAAGAATCTGATCTCATCCAGATGAATAATCGACATTTTGTGGTTTCAATGATTATTAATGGTGAAAAAGTACCTGCCTTCTCTGCCACCACTTTGAACATCCCTAAAGCTCCAACTGACAATCTAGATGCTATTATTACTAGTTCTCGTAACTTATATTCACGCCCACGGGCAGAAGTGGAAGCAGAAATCCGTGACACCATTGAACAGAGTGAAAACTACAAGAAAAAACTTTCTGATTCTGGTAGGCTTTCCTCTCATGAATCAACACAGAGACCTAAATATGATTTTCAATCCTCATCTATTAAACCTGCCTTCATTACACCTGAAACCGATCAACATCCCATTAATCCTAAAAAAGTCTCACCAAACACTCTTTCTGGTAAAAATTCGCCCACTCTTAAAGATCTCAAATCAGTTTTTCAACAAAAGGTCACAGAGACCTTGCAAAATCCTGAATTACAAGTCAGCGCACCAATCACTTCGAAAAATGTAAAGTCCGCTACTGAATTAGCTAAAAAACAGGGAATTATATCTAGAAAAGAGTCAACCAGCCAGAGAGAAGATAAAATCCTTTCAAAAAAATCCCAAAATATTCAAGGACCAACTAAAAACATACAACAAGGAAATAGTAACAATGAAAACGGCGGAAAAAATAAAAAGAACCATAAGAACAAGAAAAAATCCCTGTTCTCCCCTGTTACATTGACCACCATCGATTCCCCTGCCCCTACTCATTCTATAGCTCCTCACAAAACAAACTTTGCTTCTGACCTACACGACGGTCGACCAGGGGTCGCCACAAGTCAAAACCTACCTAAAGACCACCAATTAGGTCCTAACGGCTTTCGCCAAAATATCCAAGATAATCAGGATCACGATAGTACAAGTGGATACCTATCCATTCATCACTAAACACACTATTTCACATAGAGAACTGCATAAGAAAATATAGACAAAAAGGCATTGTCTATATTTTCTTTTTCATTTACAAAATCTAAAGGTAAAGTTATCATAAACTTGAAGTATTTACAATGTCGCACAATAACTATTTTACGACGCACTAGATAGAAACGACTAAAACAAGAAAAGCACCCGCCCAACAGCTTTATTTTCAACACAGCTCTTTCTTTATCACTCTAATTATCCTCCTGTCTATCTCAGATTATCGCTAAAAAGAGAAAAAGCCCACCTCATTACTTTAAGATTATATCCATAAGTAACCAAAATAAAATAACAAATAAAGCTTGTATAGGCTATATAAAGAGATGAGTATAACAAGAAATCAAAGCCCTTTTTATGTATTTCCGTAGCTGGAGAAGAGCAAAAATTGCAATTTTCGTATCTCCACCCCTGTTAATAATCATATCAAAGATAATTTAGTCCGTGAAAAAATCTACTTTATTTAAATTTCACGGGTTTTTAATAAAAAATTTTAGTCAAATTTGCTAGTCGGATCTTTCCCCGATTCTCTTCTCTTCTACTTTTATTTATTAGCTTCACAACCAAAAATCCTCTCAATAATCAATCGTTATTATTAAGAAAAAATCACTTTTGTTTGTTTCCCTATTACCGAACAAAAACCGAACTTAAATCACTCTCCGGCTTTCAATAAAATCCTACAATTTCTTTTTTCTAAGTTCACGTGTAAAGAATTTCACCCGATCCCCTATCTCAATAATCAACTTTTTCTCTAGTTTAAATGCAATACCTCCAGTTTCCCCTGCCACAAGCTCATTCACCTGTATCTTCTCTTTCTGCACAGAGTCCACTTCAACTTCGCCAATCAACTCCTTATCTCGCAATACTCGACCATACATCCCCTTACTTACATGTCCATTCAATACTTCACCACCAGCAATAATCGATGCGCGTTCAGTCCTAAATACACCTTTTATTTTCATTTCACCAGTCTCTTCTTCGACTATCTCATCATCAAGTAAATTTTCCATCGACTGTTTTGCATTATCTAACAACTCATAAATTATACGGTAATTTCGAATCTCCACCCCATCTCTTGCCGCCAACTTGGCAATATTGGTTGGCACATTCACATTAAAACCATAAATCACCGTACCATCACCTTCAGCCATGTAAACATCATTCTCTGTTATATCTCCTACACCAGATGACACAATGTTTAATGAAATCTCCCCCTTAGTATCAATCATTTTTAAAGAATCTACCACAGAAGTTACAGAGCCGAGTACGTCGCCCTTGATAATCACATTGAAAACCTTTGAATTGTCCGCTGTATTCATCATACGTAGCAAATCAGAGGAGGTAACATTTGCAGAAGCCAGTTCAGACGCTTCCATCTGCGCATTTAATAATGCTTGCTTACGCGCAGCTTTTTCATCTTTCACCTCAATAAATCGATCTCCGAAATTAGGCAACTCTTTAAATCCAGTTACGGTTACAGGTGTTGATGGCGTAGCCTTTCCTTTTGGTTTACCTCGAAAATCAACCATCGTCCTAATTTTTCCATAGGCACTCCCTGCCACTACATATTCACCAGTTTTCAATTCACCGCCAGTCACAAGCAAATTTACTACCGATCCCTTTCCAACCTCCATGTGCGACTCAATCACTAATCCCTCTGCCGGAATTTCAACATCTGCCTTTAGTTCCTCAAGATCAGCCGTCAAAAGGATCATATCTAGTAATTTCTCTAGATTATCGCCACGTTTTGCAGAAATTGGCACCATCGTGATATCACCACCCCATTCTTCCGGTTGTAAACCATACTGTGCCAAATCTGCCATCGTTCTTGGAATATCAGCCCCCTCACGGTCAATCTTATTGATTGCCACAATAATCTTCGCATTTGCACTCTGAGCAAACTTAATTGCTTCTACTGTCTGTGGTTTTACACCGTCATCTGCTGCTACTACAATTACTACGATATCTGTCAACATTGCGCCATGTTGACGAATTGCCGCAAACGCCTCATGCCCAGGTGTATCTAGAAAAGTAATTAGTCTATCATCATGTTTCAGCTGATATGCCGAAATATGCTGTGTAATACCACCGGCTTCCGCCTCAACAGTCTTTTTATGCAACAAAGTATCAAGTAAAGTTGTTTTTCCATGATCAACATGTCCCATAACTGCTACTACTGGCGGTCTCAGCACCGCTTTTTCAGACAATTCCCTATGAAAATTTGAAGTTCTTGTTGCGGTATTCTTTCGTTCAATTTTTACGTTAGGTATTTTCAATTCATCAATAATCAAACTCGCCGTATCAAAATCAAGACGCTGATTAATCGTCGCCATGATTCCCTGCTTAAAAAGCTCGCCAATAAGGGCAGTCACTGAAAGTCCGAGTGCTTCTGCTAGTTCATCAACTGTAATTGAACCCGCAATCTGAATAATCTTCTCTTGAGTTTCCGCCATATCTCTCCTTCCCTATTCTTTCCCATCCAATAGGCTTTAATGCATAAAATTTAATCCATTTTATCACATTTATAGAGAATAGAAAAACTCGACTTACTCTGCGTAACCAGCAACCTGTGCAGTTTCCATATTAGCTGCAACAGTAGATTTCGCATTTTTCGCAATCGAATTTAGTCTCGCTTGCTCGACCTTCAGGTCATCACGTTCTGCTTCCAAATTTGCAATTTGAGCATCCATTGCGCTCATTTTATAATCATAAGTTGTTACTTTTGATTGCTCAGATACATAAAACAAACCAATCATAAACACTTCAATAACCAAAATCGCAATTGCTGAAATCCGACCAATCCCACGTGCTTGATGTCGCACAGTGTTTCGATTTCTCGAGTAGCCAGAGTTAACTGCATTAGCAAGATAGTTTGTTTTTGGACGATCACTTACATTTCGCATACTCATCCCCCTAAAACTGCCAAATCCTTGCTGTCTCACAGATCTCATTCCACTCTGCATTTTTCCTCGCTCCATCTAACTCTCACTAAAATCTTCTCAGCAAAAACAAAGATTTTAATCAGAGTTTAAATTATATTTATATTTGTTTTTATTTTGGTCGGAGTATTTTTCGTTTAGCGAACTTACCCCGATATCATAGTCCGAACCTCTTATCGATCGCACCACCGCATCATCGATAAGAGTATTCGGGAAGGTCATATCTTTTTTATTAAACACTTATCCCAGTTGACTTACAACCGTGTCGGGAACCCCATCGTTTCCGAAAGCTTCCCGTTAGCAGGTCCTCTCGGACCTGAAAATCGCTTACTTCAGAGGATTTGCTCTTACCCTGATCTCAGCTAGCTTCCTTAACGAAAGTTTACTTTGATTTTCTGTGCTCTAGATGAGTTTTTTACAACAATTTGTTTTGGCATATTGCCTCCTTTTTATTTTTATTTTTATCACCCCAAAAGCCCTCAGTACACCTATTTTTTTAGCAAAACTATCTTTTCTTAGCTGCTCTCAATTTTGCACTTCTCGCTCTTGGATTGATAACTAATTCATCCATCCCCGCAACTACTGGTGTTTTCGTCAATATCTCCAGTACAGATTCTTCGCCCAGCGAACTTGCTTGCTTAAAATACCGTTTCACTAACCTATCTTCAAGGCTATGAAAAGTAATCACTGCAACTCGTCCATCAGATTTTAATAAATTAGGAATTAATGGTAACATCTTTTCAATTATCGTTAATTCTTCATTTACAGCGATTCTAATCGCTTGAAACACTCTCGTTGCTGGATGTCTACCAAACCACCCCTTAGGACATAGTGCATCAGCCAACTGTTTTGTTGTTCTCCATGGACGCTTATTTACGATCATTCTTGCATGTTTCCTTGCCAAACCTGCCGATTCTTCCCCATATGTCTCAAAAATCTCAATCAATCTTTCTCTAGACCAATGGTTCACAATCGTTTCCGCCGACAAATCCTGCGTCTGATCCATTCGCATATCTAATTTTCCATCATGAATAAATGAAAAACCACGTTCCGAGTTATCTAGCTGCGGTGAAGATACCCCAAAATCCGCTAATATCATATCAAAAGTTTTTCCACACTTGATTAAAGACTGCGCCGCATTATAAAAATCTTCATGCAAAAATTCCATTCCAAATTCGCCCAATGGGTACTTCTTTGTTAAAAAATTAATTGCATTGCTGTCTCGATCAACTAAAACCGATTCTTTATAATTCCGCGTAACCGCCAAAATCTTTCCCGCATGACCTGCATACCCAGCAGTTAAATCTAAATACGATTCACCTTCTTTAGGATGCAAAATCTCGAGAACTTCTGATAGTAACACCGGCTTATGAAGCTCTTCCATATCTCCATTATATCAAAACACATCAGTTTAATATAATAGAGTTAATTTAGTTTGAGATCGCTCAACTAGAAATTTTAGCGTGTTTGTTTTTGTATATTTTTTATTTAATTTTAATTAAGAATTACTGCATTTCTTAATTAATCTATACAATAAATGCTGTTACAGTTCTTATCTGGTGCTAAACCAAATATATCACTAT
>ERZ773065.48-NODE-48-length-82144-cov-5.607268_pt1 | contig 82144 bp, 70 predicted proteins | sample MGYA00580623_ERZ773065 | MGnify/ENA primary metagenome ERZ773065 (study PRJEB29015, sample SAMEA2738017) | human oral metagenome | biome: human oral; feature: human-associated habitat; material: dental | place: China | collected 2047 ... | reverse complement strand
GCCGCCTTGTCTTTTGGCAAAGTCGAGCCGCTATAGATTGTCTGGCTTTTAAAAAGGGCTGCCCGCAACCCCGTGTGGATAGGGCGTTTCCGGGAAGACACCTCTGTAACCCTTATAAACAAAGGGCTGGCGGGCGTGGTGCCCGGAGAAGTCCTAAATACGCCGGCTTTAGGCCACCTCTTTTTGGAGATGCGCCTGCACTCTTTTTACTTTTTTACCCTCTTCCCAAATTCCTCTCCTAAAGGGCGAGGGGATTTTCGGGTGCTCTGAACCCCGTGTAGATAAAGGCGCTCCGGGTAGGCACCTCTGGAACCCTTATCAATAAAGGGCTGGCGGGCAGGGTGCCCGGAGATGCCCTAAATACACGGGCTCCAGGGCGCCTTCTATTGGTAGCGATGAATGCCGGTTTACTTTGCGTCCAGGACGATCAGCGCGCCGCGCGCGCCGTTTTTCAGGCGGTTGAAGTGTAGCGCCACCAGCGGGTCGTCCGGAAAGCGTTCGGCCAGCTGCCGGAAAGCCTGCAAGGCCGGCGAATCATGCGACGCGTGCGTTTCCTGCGGTTCATGGGTGAGCGCCGCCGTTGTGCCTGCCTGGTGAGGCATTATGTTGGCCGCCGCTCCGTGATCGTTATCGGTGGCCTCATCTGTTGCGGAATCGACCATCAGGGCGTAGGCGGCGCAGTAATCAGCGAGCGGTGCATAACCGGCGGCGCGGAAGGCGGCGACGGGTTCGTAAACCTGTAGGGACTGCGTTTTGCCCTTCAGCAGCAGCCTGCCGATGGGGCGGATGTCGCAGATCGGCGCTGCATGGCTGGAATCCTTGCCGCTATCGGGCAGCGCGGCGGCTGAGAGGCAGAGGTTGGTGCCGAGGTATTTATTGGCGCCCTCCAGGCGCGATGCCGTTGATACCGGGTCGCCGAGCGCCCGGTAGTCGAACATGGTTTTGCCGCCGAAGTTGCCGACGACGACTTCGCCGGTGTGGATGCCGATGCGCGTTTTGCCCCAGGCGATGCCTTTTGCGCGCAGGTGTTTTTCGTAGCGGCAGGCGAAATCGTCCATTTCCATCGCGCAGGCCAGTGCACGATGGCGATGGTCGGCCTGCGGCAGCGGCGCGGAAAACATGATTGCCACGGCATCGCCGACAATGCGGTCGAGCGTGCCTTCGTAACGGAAGGCAATGGCGATCATCTCGTCCAGGTAGCCGTTGAGAAACTGGACGGCGACGGTCGGCTCGGTGTTTTCCATCAGGCCGGTAAAACCTTCGAGGTCGGTGAATACGAAGCTGCATTCGCGCTTGCTGCCGCCCAGCGCCATTGATTCACGGTGATTGATGAGGTAAGTGACGCGGTTCGGTGAGACGTAGCGCGCAAAGGCGGTTTTCAGCCAGCGCTGTTCGCGTTCGCTGACAAAAGCGTGAATCAAGCTGCCGGCGATGAAGGCCAGAACGACGGACAGCGCCGGCGTGACGGTGTTGAACAGCAGCCCGTATGTGCGAAAAGCCAGCCAGCCGCCACCGAGGATGCCGGCCAGAATCAGCGTGCTGGCGCCGGCAGCCAGCAAGGCGCGGCAGCGCAGGGCGAGGAGGCTGACGAGCGCGACGGCCGCCAGCAGTATGATGGCTTCCAGCCCGAGCGCCCATGAGGGGCGAACGAGGAAATGCCCTGTGAGGATCTGTTCCAGCGCCTGGGCATGAATCTCGACGCCGGGAATAATGCGGCCCAGGGCGCTGAAGCGCAGGTCGAGCAGGCCTTGCGCCGAAGTGCCGATCAGCGTCAGCGCGCCGGAGAGTTCTTCGGCCGGCGCGTCCCCCGTCAACACTTTCCAAGCCGGGATATAACGTGCCGGAACGGGTTGTGTGTAATGCACCCAGAATTCGCCATGCGCGTCGGTGGGAATCGTCAAATCGCCGATGCGGATCTCGCTAATGCCAGCATGTTCATCGGTTCTGAAATAGATGTTCCTGGCGTCCTGCCCGACGCGCAGCAGTTCGGCGGCGAGTGTCGATACCGGTTCGCCCGACAGGTTGAGCGCCAGGGGAACGCGCCGGACGATCCCATCGTTATCCGGCAAAAAACTCAGCGCCCCATTGCCGTGCGCGGCGCGTTGCAGGAGAGGCAAGGCGGCGACGGCGGATTCAAAACGGGACAGCCAGGGCGCGGGGGATGCGCCGGAGTTGATGTAGCGGTATGGGCGTATGAGCTGGTTTTCCGGCGTTTCCAGCGCTAGTTGCCCGCTCCGGTGCGTGCGTTCGAGGGCAAAGCCGAGCACCGTCGGCGCGCGCGCCAGGCTTTGCGCAAAGGTCTGATCATGGTCAGGCAGCGCGCGCAGGCGCTCGCGCATCAAGGCGTCGACCTGCCAGAGGTCGGCCATCGGTAGGGGCGAAGTCCGGTCGCTTTCGGCAAAAACGACGTCGAAACCGATCGCCGCGGCGCCTGCGGCCTGGAGCGCATCGACAATCTGCGCCAGGCGGGAGCGCGGCCACGGCCATTGCCCAAAGCGTTCCAGGCTGGCTTCGTCAATGTCGATGATGCGTACCGGCGCCGCCTCGTAAACGCGCGGCGAACTGCGCTGGTATTGGTCGAACAGATTATTGCGCAGCCTGTACAGGCTGCTCGGCTCGGTCAGCAGCAAAAACAGGCCGATGAGACCGACGAGTACGGGCAGAATGACGTAGAGGAGTTTCAGCGCCTTATCGTTCATGGCTCATCGGGCATGTTCGGGGAATCTGGGCAAATCCGCGTAAATCCGGTGGGGGTAAAGCGTTTTGCCAGGCAGGGAAGCCGATACGCGCATCCGCCTGCCGGCAGGTGATTACCGTGTGCGGCCTAAAATGCGTGGGATAGTGGGATAGGATGCGCGGCGGCGCTAAGATCGTTATTGGGAAGGCCGGCGTTCAACGTACCGAAACTTCAACCCTGCGGTTGCGCGGTTCGGCCGTTTCGTCGGGCGTTTGGATCAACAGATTGCTTTCGCCGTGCGATTCGACGGTCAGTGCGTGCGCCTTCATCCCTTTTTGTTTGAGCAGGTCGGCGACGATGCTGGCGCGCGCGCGCGCCAGTTTTTCATTCACCGCGGCATTGCCGAGCGTATCGGTGTGCCCGATCACGGAAACATCGGCTGCCGGACGCTGGTTGACGACGGCGATGATCTTGTCCAGTTCGATGGCCGACTCCGGCGTGGGTTCCGATCCGCCAGTCTCGAAATAAAGCAGAAACTGCTGCGGCAGGGCTGGCCGTGCCTTCATGGCGGCGCCGAAGTCATGGGCGATTTGCTGTGGTGTAACAGGCGCCGGCGGCGCGGAACCATCAAGCGGCGCGCCTTCCCCTGCTTTGTCGATGATCTGTTCGCCCTGGTTGCCCTGGACGACGATTTTGCCGGCCGTGCCATCCGGGTTGTCGAGCAGGACGACGTAGGATTTTCCGGTGCAGCCGGCAAGACAGACGGTGCAGACTGCGGTCAGATAAGCCAGAACTCCCGTGATTTTCATGGCTTACTCCTCGACTTTGACGACGAACTGCGTACCGCGCGTGCCGATCGTCCCGGCCGGTGTCTTGATGGTGACGGCTTCGGGACGCAGACGCGAAATGACGCCGGAAACGTAGTTCATAGTGCCCCGGCTGAGTCGGCTATCCAGCTTCAGCTTGCCTTGCGCCGGCGCGTAGAGGTATTCGTCGACCGTCAGTTCGGTGTCAGGTCCGAAGGACATCACGGTGCTGTCCTTGAAGGTGACGCCCATGCTGCCCTGGCGGCCGGTGCGCAGCACGCTGCCGATATGTACGGGCAGGCCGGTTTCCGCCTTTTGCGCGTGTCCGAGGTGGGTGACAAAGGCTTCGCCTTCGGTATTTTTGACATAGCCGATCGGCATTTCCTGATCCTCGGTTTCCGCGCCCCATGCAAATGTTGCGCTCGTCATGCCCAGTACAAATGTGGTCAGCAGGGTAGGTAATTTCAATGGAGTACGCATTGTGCATTCCTTCGGAGACAATGAAACTGGCGCTGATTTTATGGGCGAAAGCGGCAAACTTCAACCGCTTGGCTGCGATCGCCCGATGAACGGCGCTTCCTCCGCCGGCAGGCCGACAAACAGGTTTGATTACGCCGCCTCGTCGCCGTCTTCCGGGGCGTGAGGCGTCAAGGTCGGGTATTGATGCCGGGTCATCGCTTCTCGCAGGGCATCATCCACGATGGCGGCGATGCTGGCACGCAGTTCTTTTTCTGCCGCATTGAGCAGGTTTTCAAGCAGGGCGGGAAGTTCGCTGGCGAGCCGTTCGCGGCATAGGCGGGTGATGTCGGCGGCCAGGTCAGCAGCCGCTTCATCCGCCGGCATTTCGCCGGTAGGCGATGCCGGATACGCCTCTTCAATGTCCCCGGGGCTATCCGCGGCGATATCGATCGTGCGGACAGTGGGGACTTCTTCAGCCGCTTCGCCAAAGGCTTCTTCTTGTTGATGGTCGGGCGGTGATGACTGCGTGGCGTCGGCCGGCGCGGCATCGATCAAAATCACATCGGTCAAAATGGGGAGATCGTCGTCTTCCGTCGGAGGTTGTTTCGGTGGAGCGGAGATGGGCGAAGCGTCTTCTGTCAGCGCTGGCAGGAAGGACTGTTCAAGTAGCCCAGCATCCGGCGGGGCCGCCCATGCCGCAGGGTCGTCCTCCGGTGCGGCTTCCGGCGTGATTTCTTGTACGGCCTGTACGGTTTCCGGTGCCGGGTCTGGCTCGGACATCAGCGATGGTTCGGCAGGCGATAGCGGTGAAACGGCACCACGCCGGCGCATCATCAGCGAATCGACCCGGCTGAGGATTTCGGGCGTTTCATCAGCATCTGACGCATCCGTGAAATCTGTGAAGTCCGTGAAGTCTGTTGAGACGGCCTCTGCGGCATCCGGCAAGATGCCGGGGTCAAACGTATCGAACACATCGAACGCTTCCGGCGCTTCGTACATATCCGCTGCATCGGCTGTGTCCGACATGTCGTACAGACCGTAGATGTCCCGTTTTTCCGGGGCTTCGGGCGCATCGGTATGCGGGGTCGTTTCTGGCATCAGCGCTTCTCCGCGAGATTGATCAGCCGGATCTCGTAGCCGCGATCCTTATAGAACCTGACGCGCTCGCGACCGTCGTTGCGCTCTTGCGCATCCTGCCCGACAATTTCGACCAGGCTGGTGAAGCGCGAAAAACCGGGCGGAACCTCGGCCGAGAGGTTGAGCAGGCGCTCGTGCTGTGTGGCCGTTTCCGCATCATGGGTGATGATGATCGGCGTTTCCGCAGCCAGCGGCGAGTCGCTCCGCACATGCGGCACAAAGCCGGTCGGCATTTGCGTCCATAACTGACGATCGAGGGTGTCGGCGATTTCGCGGTCGGGCGCATAGACGAGCATCGCCTTTTTTTGCCGGGCGACCTTGCCGATCAGTACGGTTGCGGCGCTCAGTCGGTTATCGGCGTTGTAGTAGAAGAAAATTTGCGTCAATCCCTTCTCCCGGCCCGCTGGAGGAGATAGTGCGCGAGCAGGGGAACCGGCCGGCCGGTGGCGCCTTTGTCTGCGCCGGATTTCCAGGCCGTGCCGGCGACATCAAGGTGCGCCCAGTCGAATTTCTCGGCAAAGCGCGAGAGGAAGCAGGCGGCGGTGATGCTGCCCGCCGGCCGGCCGCCGATATTGGCCATGTCGGCAAAATTGCTCTTGAGCTGCTCGCGGTAATCCGCCCAGAGCGGCAATTGCCAGGCGAGATCGAGCGCGGTTTCGCCGGCTTCAAGCAGCTCGCCGGCCAGCGTCTCATCGTTGGCGAACAAACCGCTGGCGACATGGCCGAGGGCGATGATGCAGGCGCCGGTCAGCGTGGCGACATCGATAACCGCATCCGGTTTGAAGCGCTTGGCATAGGTGAGCGCATCGCACAGGATCAGGCGGCCTTCGGCATCGGTGTTGAGAATTTCGATAGTCTGCCCGGACATTGAGGTGACGATGTCTCCCGGCTTGCTGGCATTACCGCCAGGCATGTTCTCGCAGGTCGGCACGAGGACGACCAGTTCGATCGGCAGGCGCAGCAGGATGGCGACTTTCAGCGCACCAAGTACGCTGGCGGCACCGCACATATCGAACTTCATTTCATCCATGCCTTCGCCGGGTTTAAGCGAAATGCCGCCGGAGTCAAAGGTGATACCTTTGCCGATCAGCACCAGCGGCCTGGCAGGGGCGCCGTTCTTGCTGCGCTTGCTTGCCGGGTGTCCGCTGCCGTTGTTTGTGGCCTGTCCACGGTAATGCAGTACGATGAATTTAGGCGGTTGCCGCGAGCCGCGTGTGACCGAGAGCAGGGCGTTCATGCCGAGCTGCTCCATATCGGCGCGTTCCAGGATCTGGCAGTCGATGTCGTACTCATCGGCCAGTTGCAAGGCGGTATCGGCCAGATAGGCGGGCGTGCAGACGTTGCCGGGCGTGTTCGCCAGATTTTTGGCGAGAGCCATTCCTTCGGCGATGGCCAGACCTTCGGCCAGCGCGGCCTGCGCCGCTTTCCGGTTTTTCTCGCTTTGTGCGGCGTTTTTCGCTGCGTCGATGGCAAGGGAAATGTGCTGTAAAGCGACCTGCGGCGCAGCCGGCTGGCTCTTGAAGCTGTCAAAGCGATAGGCCGTCTCCAGTGCCGCGATAGCTGCCTGCCGGATTTTCCAGGCCGTGCCGCGCCGGCGCACGGGCAACGCGCTTAAAGTCAGGTGGGCGGCTTCCGCACCGGTATCACGCACGGCTTTGAATGCGTGCCGGATTGCCGCGTAATAGGCGTGTTCGCAAAATTCCTTTTCCTTGCCCAGACCAACCAGAAGGACGCGCTGGCTGCCGGCGCCGGCAGGCGCGTGCAGCAACAGGCTGGTGCCGGATTTTCCGGTAAAGTCGCCTTGCGCGACGATGCGCTCAATCAGTTTGCCGATTTTCCGGTCGACAGCGGCTGCGGGCGGTGTGAGTTGGCCGGCTTCAAAAATACCGACGATGATGCATGCGTGCTGCGCTTTGTCCGGACTATTGCCTTTTATGCTAAATTCCACCGCTTGACTCCTTTGGCTGACGGGTTTTCGGGGTTGTTTCCATGCTTTGATGCCGGTTGAAGTTTCCGGAGCGAAGCTGGCATGAATCTCCGGCGGGTTTTGGGGCGGTTTGCAGTATTTTTCCGGCATTTCCGCCCGGTCCCGATTATCCGCGCCGTTTTTCGTATCGTCAAAAAATGATCTTTCAACGCGCAACACGGCGTGAATTCACGCAGGCGACGGCAGGCATCTTTGTGGCCCTGTTCGCTATCCTCGTTTCCACGCTGATGATCCGCCTGCTCGGCGACGCGGCGCGCGGATCGATTCTGCCTGAGGCCGTGGCGGCACTGCTCGGTTTTTCGGCGCTCAATTACATCCCGCCACTGCTCTCGGTTTCCACCTTTATCGCCATCCTGCTCTCGCTCTCTCGCAGCTACCGGGATTCGGAGATGGTTGTCTGGTTTGCCTCCGGTATTTCTTTGGGCGCCTGGGTGAGACCCGTGCTGGTATTTATGGCGCCGTTGATCATCGTCATTGGTGCCCTGTCCCTGTTCGTTTCGCCGTGGGCTTTGTCGAAAAGCGCCGAGTACCGCGGCCTGCTGGAAACGCGTAAGGATACCGGGCAGGTACGGCCGGGCACGTTCCAGGAGTCCTCATCCGGCGACCGTGTCGTGTTCGTCGAGGCGATTTCGGAGGACGATATGCGGGTCAAAAACGTCTTTGTCAGCGCGTCAAAGAACGGGCGCGTTGATGTGACCATGGCGGCGACCGGCTACCAGGAGTTCGCCGAAAATGGCGATCGCTTCGTTGTTCTGGAAAACGGCAGCCGTTATGAACTCATGGCCGACTCGCCGGAATTTCGTGTGCTGGAGTACGGACGCTACGCCATCCGGCTCGAAACCAAGGAAGCGCGCCGGATGGACGAGGTCAAACCTAACCAGATGATGTTGCAGGATCTGATCAAAGGCGAGCATCGTTCTTTGAAGGCCGAGTTGCTGTGGCGCATCAGCATGCCAGTGTCGGCCATCATCCTGGCGCTGCTGGCGATTCCGCTGTCCTTTGTCAATCCGCGCGCCGGCCGTTCGGCGAATCTGCTCTTTGCGCTGTGCGTCTGTCTGCTCTATAACAATCTGATCACGATCGGTCAGTCCTGGATTGCGGGCGGCAAGATTTCTTTTCTGACAGGGCTGTTCGGCGTGCATTTGACGATGCTGGCATTGTTGCCGCTGCTCTTTTTCCGGCGCATCGCCGTATTTTCTTTTTCCCGATTTTTCCAATGAGCGTCTATCGTCGCTATCTGATGCGCGAGGTGGCTGCGGCGATTTTGCTGGTGTTTGCTGGTTTTCTGGCGCTGTTTGGTTTTTTCGACATGCTGGGTGAAATCAGGAATGTCGGCGAGGGGGGCTACCAGTTTCGCCATGCACTGATGTTCGTCATCCTGCGTCTGCCGGGGCGTATTTATGAGCTGATGCCGGTTGCCGTACTGATCGGCACGCTGTATTCACTTTCCGCACTGGCGCGCCATTCGGAAATCACCGTATTCCGTGCTTCGGGAATGTCCACCGCGCGGCTGCTGGCCGTACTTTTTCAGGTGGCGCTGCTCTTTGGACTGCTGACTTTTGTCATCGGCGAGGCCGTGGTGCCGCCGAGCGAGCGAGCGGCGCAGTCGCTCCGGCTGCGTGAGCGCGGGCGCACCGTCGGCCAGGATCTGCGCAGCGGACTGTGGGTTAAGGATGAAGGCAGCTTCATCAACGTGCGTACTGTCTTGCCGGACAACCGGCTGCAGGGCATCCGCATCTACACTTTCGACCAAAAATTGCATCTGCAGTCGATTACCGAGGCCAAGGAAGGGCAATTTCGCATGCCCGATGGCTGGATGTTGACCGACGTGGCGCAGACGACTCTGTACGAAGACCGCTCGGAAACGGTTAAACAGCCGGAAATGACCTGGAAGTCGGCGCTCAATCCCGATCTGCTGTCGGTGCTGATGATCGCCCCGGATCGCATGTCGGTCATGCATCTAATAACCTATGTTCGCCATCTGTCCGAAAATGGCCAGCAAACGCAGCGCTACGAGATCGCCCTGTGGAAGAAGCTGATTTATCCCCTGGCGGCGCTGGTCATGGTGGCGCTAGCCCTGCCTTTTGGTTATACGCACAACCGCTTGAGCAACGTCAGCCTGAAAATCTTTGCCGGGGTGATGATCGGTGTCTTTTTCCACCTGCTCAACGGACTATTCTCCAATCTCGGCGCGATCAATAGCTGGTCGCCTTCGCTGAGCGCTGTGGCCCCCTCGGCGTTATTCCTCCTGGCCGCGACGGCAATGATCTGGTGGGTTGAGCGACGATAATTTTCGGGCTGTGATCCGATTGGGCGGCTAGGCGCCCTATTTTCGGAATGGCCTGCACCGGATGCGGAGAGAGGTCGCGTATCGGCCCTGAATGGGCGGCGGCGCAGGCTCGATAATCGGCCGTTCGGTACGGTATGGCGCGGCATCAGCGATTCGTACCGCGGAGATTTTGAATAGCGCGGCAAAGTAGGCCGGCGAGCGTGATGAGTCTATGGATATGCACGGTATGTAATATGTACGATATGCATGGTCTACGAGGAAAAAGAAGATGAGCGATTTACCTATACCGCCTGATCTGAAGGCACGTCTGGATGCGCTTTCATCCGCCGAATTGGCGCTCGTCGCCGGTTATGCCTGGGCGAAAAGCCAGGCCGCCGGCACAACGGCGGTTCCTGCTGCCACATCGGCCGCAGCGGAAAAAGATCCGGCAGCCGCCTTAACAATTTCTGCGCCGCGCCGCGTGCAGATTCTTTCCGCCTCGCAAACCGGCAATGCACGGCGCGTGGCAAAAGCCCTGCACGAGCGCCTGACGGCCTCCGGCCTGGAGACACATCACAGCCCGATGGGCGATTACAACGCCCAGCAGATCAGCGACGAAGACATCGTGCTGCTGATCACCTCGACCTATGGCGATGGCGAACCGCCGGAAGAGGCTTTGCCGTTGTACAAGCTGCTGCGCGGAAAAAATCCGCCGCGCTTGGATGGCGTGGATTTTGCCGTACTGGCGCTGGGCGATAGCCTCTTCCCCAAATTCTGCCAGGCCGGCAAGGACTTTGATGAAAGCCTGGCCTTGCTCGGCGCCCGGCGGCTGCGCGATTGCGGATATTGCGATCAGGATTACCGCGTGGCGGCGGAAAGCTGGTCGAAAGACATTACCGCTCTCCTGCAAACGATGCTGGCGCACAGTGGGGAAAAGCGGCCGGCTGCGCCCGATGCGGATAACACGGCGGCGAAGGCGATGCCGGCTGCCTACGATAAATTCGATCCTTACGCCGCCCGCCTCCTGACGCGGCGGCGGCTGACCGCGCGTACGGCCGAAAAAGATGTCGAACACCTCGAAATCGACCTGGGGGATTCCGGACTGCGCTATCAACCGGGCGATACGCTCGGCGTCTGGTACGAAAATGCGCCGCAACTGGTCGCCGATATGCTTGTCTGCCACCAATTGCGCGGTGAAGAGCGCGTGCAGATCGACGGGCATGAAATCCCCATTGCCGAAGCGCTGATCCGTCGGCTTGACATCACGACGTCGACGCCCGTGCTGGCCCAGTATTACGCCCAGCTCAGCCAGAATGGCGACTTACAGGCCGCCCTGGCGGCAGCCTCAGTGGATGAAGAGGCCCAAACGGCATTCTTGCGCGCCAAGCCGCCGATGATCCTGTTCCGCGATTATCCGCACCCACTCGACGCGCCCACGCTGGCCCGCCTGTTTCGCCCGCTGACCCCGCGCCTGTACTCGATCGCCTCAGCGCAGGCCAAGGTCGGCGAAGCGGCGCATCTATGCGTCGGTGTCGTGCGCCACCGCCACGGTCAGGCGGCTTATGTCGGCGGCGCTTCCGGCTTTCTCGGCGAACGCCTGGCGGAAGGCGAGGCAGTGCGCATCTTCATTCAGGACAATCCGCACTTCCGTCTGCCGGCGGACGGTAACACGCCAATCCTGATGATTGGCGCCGGTGTCGGCGTGGCGCCTTTCCGCGCCTTCATGCAGCAACGCGAGGCCGACGGGGCGCGCGGCGAGAACTGGCTCGTCTTCGGCAATACCCGATTTACCCAGGACTTCCTCTACCACGCCGACTGGCTCAAATGGCGCGGCGACGGGCTGATTACGCGCGCCGATCTGGCCTGGTCGCGCGACCGCGCCGAAAAAGTTTACGTGCAGCATAAACTGCTGGAAGCGGCCCCTGATGTCTGGGCCTATCTCCAGCGCGGCGCGCACGTCTATGTGTGCGGGGACGCCTCGCGCATGGCCAAAGGCGTCGAAGCCGCGCTGCGCGAGATCGCCCGTCAGGAAGGCGGCATGGATGAAGAAGCTGCCGAAGTCTGGCTGGAGACGCTGCGCGAAGCCGGCCACTACCAGCGTGACGTGTATTGAGCGCATCGGGCCAGGGATTGGTGTGTCGAGCCGGAGATTGATGGATTGAGCCGAAGGATTGGCGCGTCGGACAATAAATTGGCGCGCGGTCTACGCCGGGTAGTCCGACTACCGAAGCCGGCCGGAAAAGCCGGAAAAGCCGGTGTGTAGGGCATGTCGCTGAAAGCCCCGTAAACAGTGGGCTTCAGCGGCGCGCCAGCCCAGGTAAAACGGGGCTTTCCGGGCAGGGTGCATAAATGCTGAGGCTGCTGGTGGCCGGTTTTCCCGAGCGGTTTATATGCCGACTTGCGACGGGTGATGAAAAGTTGCGCGTCGGCCCCGGCGGGTGCCGGGGCGATGCTTCAGTGTTTTTTGTCCGGATTCGGAATCATGACATCGCGCACGATGCCTTGCAGTTCGTGGTAGTGCTCGCAGAAAACGCGCAGCGTGCGGGCAGTGGCGCCGAAGGTGTCGAATTCTTCGATGCGCATGCCGTCCTCATCGTAAGCGCGGCGGAAATCCGGAACCGTGGTGTATAGCTCGTCGATGATGTGCGGGGCGACGGGATCTTGCATGCGCGGCTTGACTTCCACCGATGAGGTGTTGAAGAGTTTTTGCCATTCGTAGGGAATCGTCAGGATGACATCGCCGCCGATGAATTGCGACCAGTGCAGGTGGTTGCGGTAAGCGGCGGAAAGCAGGCGGGTGCGGTAGCCGCGCGCCTGGTAGATGCCGTAGGCTTTTTTGAATGCGGCGACGCCGGCCCAATCGGCTACGCCGGGCGTCAGCAGAACGCCGTCGTGGCTGGCGGCGATCTTGATCCAGTCATCAAGGCGGCCGACCATGATCGTGCAGGCAGGGAAGAGATGATCGACCGGTTTGCCTTCCTGTTCGCGGCGGCGCAGGCCGCGTTCGACGGCTTCGGCGACGGCGATTGCCTGCGGTACGGTGAAAGAGACGGTGGCGTTGATGGTGACGCCGCGGTAGGTCGCTTCCTCGAAGGCTTTGACCCCGGCCGCCGTGACCGGTATTTTGACCTGGATGTTCGGCGCCAGTCCGTCAAAATGGACAGCCTGTTCGACGAGCGCCTGCGTGTCGCGGTAGAAGGTCGGGCTGGTCTGCATCGAGAGCCGCCCTTTGCGGCCTTTTTCGCGCTCGAAGATCGGCAGGAGCATGGCCGCGCCTTCCAGCCCGATCGCTTCGATCAAATGCCAGGCAATTTTGTCTTCCGCTTCGCTCGGGTGGGCGGCGATGATGTCAAGCAGCGTCTTTTTCCAGTTGGCGAATTCTTTTTTGAGTACGTTGAGTACGATGCTGGGGTTGGTCGTTGCGCCGACTGCGCCGTTGCGAATGGCGTACACCAGTTCTTCACGCGAGCAGGAGTCGTTCCAGTAATCGGTCGGCGTGGTGCTGACGGTGCGGTACAGCGGGCTAGAGGTGTCGTATTCCTGCGGTTTTGCGGTAGCGTTCATCGTCTTGCCTTTCAGGAGGGGTTGAGGGCTGGAGAGCAGGCATCCGGCATGCGCTTCCATGATCGATGGCGGCCGATGCGCCGGGTGCGCACCGAGATGTCGATTAGACAATAGATATTCTAAAACTAAATGTCAATAGAAATTAAATTCTATTTTTGGCGTTAGCTGTGATCGCGACCGGCATGATTGGCATGCGCCGAACCGGTTCAGTGATCGGCGTGAATGGCCTGCCAGGCGCGGATTAAGCGTTCAAAACTCGTACAGCAGCGGCGGATGAGTTCAGCATCATCGATGCGGCCGTGCAACCAGTCCTGCGCGGGCGCGTGGAAGATGCTGCGGCCGACGGCAAAACCGCGGCAACTGCGGCTGTAGCGCGCTTCGGCGAAGGCTGTGATCAGCCGTTCGATCGGTGCGTTGAGGCCGAGCATGACGACGCCCCGGCTGTAGGGGTCGCGCTGCACGATCAGCGTGTCGATGCGTTGCCAGTTCTCGGCGCTTTGCGGCGGCAATTTCCACCAGTCGGGGCGAATGCCGAGATCGTAAAAACGGGTCATGGCGCGGATGACGCTGTCGTCGTTGCTGGGCACCTCGTGACTGGGATCGCCGGGGATGGCCGGGATCAGTTCGAGCAAGAGTTCGTGACCGCTGCTGGTGGCGGCCTCGCTCAAGGTGCGCATTTGATTTTCCTGCGCCTGCCGGCGCGGGGCGGGGTCGTCAGGATGGTAAAACACCAGGCATTTGACGATCTGTTCTTTGGGCCAGTGTTCGAGTACGGCGGCGATGGGGCCGACGGCCTCGAAAACGACCGGGTTCGATTCCGGCCGTTCGACCGGCCGGCCGATCCACCAGCCACGGCCTGTGGCGGCATGCAGTGCGTCTTCGCCGTACAGGTCGTCGATCAGCGCGCCGATGCGGCCTGCCAGGCCAAGCCGTTCTTCCGTCAGCGCGACGGTATCGACCAGCAGTTTTTTCAGATGCGGCAGCCGCTTTTCTGAAACGCCCGCCTGGCGCGCCAGTTCATAAAGCTGGCTGCGATGGTCAAAAGCGAAGATGAAAACCTCGTTCCAGATGCGCCGTTTGGGCGTGACATGGTGCAGCCAGTTCAGAGTGAGGTCGTGTGCCGGCTCGGTCAGGCGGTCGGCATGCGCGAGAAAATAGTCCAATTCGGCTTCGGTCGGCATGGCGGGCGCGCAGGCATGACGCGCGACGACCAACGCGCCGCTGGCGTTGCCGCGCCGGCAGCAGACGCCGTAGTCCGCCCCGCGCAGCCAGCCGGAGAGGAAGCCGGCGAGAAAGGCGTCGCCAGCGCCGAGCAGGTTGAGCACTTCGACGCGCGGGCTGGGGACGGAGAAAGCCTGGTCGAGACATGCCGGGATCTCGCCTTCGATAACCGCACAGCCCCGCGCCCCCAGTTTGATGACGAGGGTGGCCGGCGTCAGCTTGCGCACGGCTTGCAGGGATACGCGCAGATCCTGGGCGCCGCCGGCAATGTTGAATTCTTCTTCCGTGCCGACGATGAGGTCGAAATGCGGCAGAATTTCCTGAAAATGGCGCGTGACCGCCAGGCTTGGGATATAGCGCGTTTCGCCGTCGCCCGGTGTTGTCAGCCCCCATAAAACGGGACGGAAGTCAATGTCGAGCAAGGTGCGGACATTGTGCCGGCGGGCGTATTCCAGCGCCAGCAGGCTGCCGGAGCGCACGCGCGGCGTCGAAAAATGTGTGCCGGTGATATGCAGCGCCATGCAGTCGGCGATGAAGGCTTCGTTGACATCTTCCGGACCAAAAGCCATGTCGGCGCAGTTATCGCGGTAAAAGAGCAGGGGGAAGGTCTGCCGATCCTTGATACCGAGGATGGCGAGCGCCGTCATCCGCTCCGGATCGACCTTGATCTGCGAAACGTCACAGCCTTCGTCAACCAGCGTTTTGATGAGAAAGCGCCCCATCTGCTCATTGCCGACGCGGGTAATCATCGCGCTACGTAAACCGAAGCGCGCGCAGCCGAAAGCGACATTGCCTGAGGAGCCGCCTAGGTATTTGGCGAAGGTGGAGACGTTTTCAAGGTCGCAGCCGTACTGGTTGGCGTACAGATCGACCGCAAGACGGCCGATCGAGGCGATCTCAAAGCGGCGTCCCGCGGCAAATTGTGTTTTGTTTTTCATCGCAGCCCCCTACCTTGGGATGCGCCGGACTAGGCGCCGGTTTTTGCCGGCATGGCGGGCGGTGCGTCCAGGTCGAGTTCGAGCCGGTAGGCCAGGGCGATGAACAACGATTGCGCCAGGCACATCATGCTGGACAGTGCCCGGAAGAAGTAGGTTTCCGGTTCTTCCACCCTGAGCGTCGCGGCGGCGAGCCGGGCAATCGGCGAGAGCGAGCTGTCGGTAATGGCGATAATGTTGGCGCCGCGTTCTGCGGCCAGTTCGGTGCAATGGCGGGTTTCTGCGCCATAGGGCGCGACGCTGATGGCGATCAACGCATCCCCCGCGGCCAATGCGCCTACCTGTTCCCGAAACATGCCGCCCATGCCGTCGATCAGGGCGACCCACTTGTTTGTGTGCGACAGCGTATAGCTCAGATAGGCGGCGACGGGGTACATCCGGCGCACCCCCATGATGTAAATGTGATGCGCTTCCTGAAGAATGCTGACCGCGCGTTCAAAGGCGGCTTCGTCAAGTTCCTGGCTGAGCGCGGCGATGCCATTCTGGCAGCTTTGCATGAAACCGCGCGCCAGTTCGGCGCTGCGCATCTGCGCCGTATGTTCGCTGATGACGGCCTGAATGCGCTGCCGGTATCCCGCTTCCGCAGCGCCGCTGGCGTAGGCGTCGCGGAATACCGCCTGCAATTCGGAGAATCCGGAAAATCCGAAGCGCTGGGCGAAGCGCACGACGGCCGACGGCTGTACGTCGCAGGCATGGGCGACGTCGAGAATGCGGGCGACGACCATATTCTGGCGATGCTGCGTGACGTATTGAGCAATCGATTTCAATTGCTTGGGAAGGCTCTCATAGGCCTGGGCAATGTGCTGAATCAGGTCTTCGATGCTGTTTTCTTGTTGTGCCATAAGCGTATTTATGCGCGTGTGCGCGTCTCATGCCAAGGATGGAACGGCGGAGCAATGCGGTAATGGAGCGATGGAATGCCGGCTGCTCATGCGGTCAATCTAAGGAAGCCGGGCGCGTCTGTCAAACAGAAAAAGCGAGAAAAAGCGGAAGAGAAGGGCGCTGAGATGCGGCTCAGGCATTGTCGATGCATCGGAACAGCAGCGAAATAGAAAAAATATTTTATTTTGTGTGTATAAAAAGAAAAAAAGTTGCAATCCGGCGTGAAGGGCGCTATGTTTGAAAAAACCGCCTCTCTTTCGAGACTTATCCCACCGTGATTTTTCAAGCGAGGAATATCAACATGGCCGAAATCAAGCGACTCAAATATTGCATCAATAACGAATGGCTGGCGTCCGCAACGGGAAAATACATGCCCGTGATGAATCCGAGTACCGGCGTGCAGATTGCTGAAGCGCCCTGCTGCACGCAGGCTGAGGTCGATGCGGCGGTCAGCGCCGCCGCCGCCGCTTTCCCGGCCTGGGCGGAGACGCCGATTCCGCAGCGGATTCAGTTGATGTTCCGCTTCAAATCCCTGCTTGACAGGCATCTCAATGAACTGACGGAGCTGCTGGCTACAGAAATGGGCAAGGTCGTCAGCGAAGCGCGCGGCGACGTGCTCAAGGCGATCGAAGTCGTCGAATGTGCCTGTGCGACGCATTACCTGATGCAGGGCGATACCTGCATGAACGTCGCCAGCGGTTACGACACCGTTTCCTACCGTGAGCCGCTGGGCGTTTTTGTCGGCATCGCGCCGTACAATTTCCCAGCCATGATTCCGATGGGCTGGATGCTGCCTTTCTGCATCACGACCGGCAATACGTTCGTGCTCAAGGCGGCGTCCATGGTGCCGCAAACCTCGATGCGCATGCTGGAATTGCTGATTGAGGCCGGTTTGCCCAAGGGCGTTGTCAATCTCGTGACCTGTTCGCGCATCGAGGCCGATTCGCTGCTTGCCAACCCGCTGGTCAAAGGCATCTCCTTCGTCGGCTCGACGTCGGTCGGCCAGCATATCTACGGGACGGCCGCCGCCGCTGGCAAGCGCGTACAGGCTTTGTGCGAAGCCAAGAATCATGCGCTGGTGCTTGAAGACTGCGTGCTGGAACGCACGGTCGCTGGCGTGATCAATTCGACCTACGGCTGCGCCGGCCAGCGCTGCATGGCGTTGCCCGTCGTCTGCGTGCAGGAATCGATTGCTGATGATTTTGTCGCGCTGCTCAAAAAGAAAGCTCTGGAACTCAAACTGGGTGCGGCCTACCTGCCGGATTCGCAGCTGGGGCCTTTGGTTTCGGCGGCGCAGAAGCAGTCGGTAGAAAACTGGATTGCCCGTGGCGTCGAGGAAGGCGCGAAGCTGGTGCTCGACGGCCGCGGCGTCAAGGTGCCGGGCTGCGAGAACGGCTATTTCGTCGGCCCCACCATCTTCGACCATGTCAAGCCGGAGCACGCCGTCGGCAACGAGGAAATCTTCGGCCCTGTGACTTGCGTTAAGCGTATCCGGGACTTCGAGGAAGGCCTGGCGATCATGAACGCCAATCCTTTTGCCAACGGTTCCTGCATCTATACCCGTTCCGGGCGTTATGCGCGGGAATTTGCCAGACGCACGCATGGCGGCATGGTCGGCGTTAACGTCGGGATTCCGGTGCCGTATTCGATTTTCCCGTTTGCCGGCCATAAAAAATCGTTTTTTGGCGACCTGCACGCGATGGGCAAGGACGGCGTGGCCTTTTATACCGAAACGAAAACGGTCACTTCCGTCTGGTTTACTGAGGAAGACGCCCAGAAGGCGGTGTCCACCTGGGACGGCACGCTGACGCGCAGCTAAACGTTCTGGCGCGCGGCGGGCAAGCCAAGGTTGCAGCCGCCTGCCTGAGCGCACCACCGATGCACGGCGTATGGGTCGTGCAGGAGTGCGGAAAAAATGAAAGGCGCACGGCCGGTAATCCGGTGGTGCGCCTTTGGCCTATTGGGGAATGGTTTTGGAATGGGTGAAATCGACTAAATAGGCTTTGATGTGGTTTTGAGCGCGCTGCCCGCAATGCCCCGTGTTTATTGGGCTAGAGAGCCGCGCAAGCCCGCGTATTTAGGGGCACACAGGCCTGCCCGCATCAGCCGGTCAGTTGAAGCCGAGCCAGGTTGGGATGATCGTCGAAATCGGTTCGCAGAATACGGTCAGCAGGATGACCAGCGTCATGGCGAGGATGTACGGCAGCACGGAGATGGAGAGCCGTTCGACCGACACGCCGCTGAGCCGCGAGGCAACAAACAGGTTGACGCCCATAGGCGGCGTCAGCAGGCCGACCTCGTTTGCCATGACCATGACGACGCCGAAGTGGATCGGGTTGATGTCGAGCTGCGCCAGTACGGGCACCAGCACCGGCGTGACCAGGATGACCGTCGCCAGCGTTTCCATGAACATGCCGAGTACGTACAGCAGGGCGACGATGAGCAGCATGATGAAGTGCTTGTTGTCGGTGATCGAGACCATGAAGGCGGCAAGCCGCGTGGGCGCTTCTTCATAAGTCAGGATTTTTCCGAACAGCGTGGAAGCGCCGACGATGATGGTAATGGCGCCGCAGAGCATGACGCCTTCCATCAATGAATCGTAAATATCTCGCAACGTCAGGCTGCGGTTGACCACAAAGCCGACGAATAGCGCCCAGAGCACGGCGACGATGGAGGCTTCGACAGGCGTGGCCAGGCCGGAATAGATGGAGCCGAGCACGATGACCACGGTGGCGAGCGAGAAAAAGGACTGGCGGCAGATGCCGAGAAACGCTTTCAGGGAAAAACGCTCTACCGACTCGTCCGCCTTGAAACCGTTGCGTTTGGCCAGCAGCCAGGCTGTAAACGAAAGCGCGGCTGCCATGATGGCGCCTGGCAGGAAGCCGGCGGAGAACATGCCGGTGATGGAGACGTTGGCGATGATCGCGTACAGAATCATCGGGTTGCTCGGCGGAATCAGGATGCCGATGGTGCCGCCCGTCGCCGCAGCGGCGCCGGCGTAACGCGGGCTGTAATTGTTGCGCATCATGGCGGGCACCATGATGGCGCCCACGGCGGCTACCGTACTCGTTGCCGAGCCGGTAATCGAGGCAAATACGGCGCACGCCAGGATGGTGGTGATGCCGATCCCGCCGTACAGGCGTCCGACCAGGGCGCGCACAACATTGATGATCTGATTGGTGATGTTGCCGCGTTCCATCAGGCCGCCGGCGACGATGAAACAGGGAATCGCCAGGAGCGGAAAGATATTCAGGCCGTCGAACAGCGAGGAGTGGATGACCGAGAGGGGCAATATGTCGCTCGTCAGCAGTGCGATGGATGCCGCAATGGTCAGCGCCGCGTAGATGGGCAGTCCGAGCAGGAAGAGGACAAACATGGCGATGAGGGCAATGGAGAGGATACTCATGATGCGTTCTCCTCGGCGGGAATGCCCATTTCCGTTTCCAGCGCCACCAGTTCATAGAGCCGCCCGTTTTTCATACGGATGAGGTAGCTTTCCACGATGCGCCACGACATGAGCAAGGCGCCAATGGGGATGACCGCTTCCACATAAGCGATGTTGATGCCCAGTGTTGCCGAAATTTCGCCGAACTCCACGGCTTCAGCGACGAAGCCCGCAGACAGGTAAGCGAGCGAGAGGTTAAATCCGATCAGGATGAGGTCTGCAAAGATGCGAAAAGCCAGCCGCGCTTTGACTGGCATCAGCATGAACTGTGCGGTGACACGCACATGCGCCAGCCGTTGCGCCGCCACCGCCGTGCCCAGATACACCGTGCCAATGAAGCAGAAACGGCTCATTTCTTCGGCCCAAGCCAGGGAACCGCCGGAAACGATGCGGATGACCACTTGCAAGGTCAGGCAAAGAATCATGACGGCCAGCAGGATGACGCAAATATAGGCCTCGAAATTGTCGTACAGTTTCCGCATGAAGCGCATGGCAGATCTCCGGTTCGCGGCAGAATTTCCGGTCAATGGTTCCATGGCTCCCCGGCCGGCATGAGCCGGGGAGAAGGGGGCAGGCGCTTATTTCTTGGGCAGTGAGCCGATGATGGCAAGCGCTTTGTCCGTGAGCGCTTTCATTTCCGGCGTTTTGACGAATTCCGGCCAGATGGCGCGGGCTTTTTCCTTCCACTTGTCTTCGTCCGTCAGGTAATCGACTTTCATGCCGTTGGCGATGCTTTCTTTTTTGCATTCTTCTTCATAGGCGGCGGCAAACTGCCAGTCTGCTTTTTGCGCTTCCTTAGCGGCGCGAAGCACCAGCGCCTTGGTGTCGGCATCGAGCTTGCTGAACCAACGATCGCTGGCAAGAATGGCGCCGGTCCAGAGCATGTAATGGATTTCGGTCATGTATTTCTGGATTTCCCAGAACTTGTGATCACGGTTGGTGGCGTACATGTTTTCCTGACCGTCGATGACGCCTTGCTGGAGCGCGTTGTATGTTTCTGACCAGGCCATAGGATGCGGCTCAATGCCAAAAGCACGGAAGGCGGCAAGCTGAATGGCCGAGGGAGAGACGCGCAGTTTCAGCCCTTGCAGATCTTCCATTTTCAGAATCGGTTTCTTGTTATTGGTAATGCTCCGGTAACCACCGATCATCCAGCCTAGCGGGCGCGTTTTGGATTCTTTGGCGACCTGATCGGCCAGCATGTTGGTAAACGATTCGTCGCTCAGCACGGCATAGGCTTCGTTCAGGTTGGAAAAAAGGTAGGGCAGAACAAGCGCATTGACCGAGGGGGCAAACGGCGTCAGGTTGCCGTTGAAGAGGGTGGCGATATGCAGCTCGCCATTGCGCAGTTGCTTGACGTTGGCGGTTTCATCGCCCATGGAGCCGCCCAGGAAGATTTTCACCTGAATGGCGCCTTCCGATTCCTTTTCTACGATTTCCTTGAATTTGTTCAGCGTGACCGCATGCGCGCTGGTCAGGCTGTTGGCGGAGGCCGTCATGATGGTCTGCTTCTTGTATTTCGCGGCAAATGCCGTTGTCGGCATCAATGTGGCACTGGCGATAGTGACGGCGGCGAACAGAAATGAAAACCCAAGCGTTCCAATGGCGCTTCCCTTGCGTAAAAACTTCCCCCACCGATTAGCGGGAACTGTTGATGCGGTGGATACCGTAATGCTGGATGACAGAATCGTTTTCATACTGTTTTTCCTCTTCATGCTTTCGTGAATGCTGCTCTGACATTGGCTGTTTGCCGAAGCGTGTGTTGATCTATGCTGCCTGACGTTGTTGTAGTCCTCCTTTTCAATAAATGGAAGGGTGAGTGCTGCTTTTCGGGTACGGGGAAAGTCGGCGTTTCGTCCCCTTTTCTGGCGTTTTGCCAGCGTTTTGCGCAATATATCGCCCGCATCCGCTCAGGAAGACAATAATTTTTCCAAAAATAAAAGTCAATAGAAAATTGTTTCTATACGGCGGGTAGGCTTCGCATATTTTTGGATTTTCAAGGTCATACCAGGCGCGGCTGTCCGGCAAAGTGTCAATCAATGACCAGAATTGCCCGAACCTGGGTTTAGACTTGATTACAAAATAGAGTAACTTGGCATACCGGAAATTGCACCGTTGCTTGGTACTATCGGACTTTCCGATTCATTTGTTTGGAGATTTTCATGCAAAGACTCGTAAACTGGTTCGTATGGCTGATTGTGGCCGCGCTCGTGGCGTTGTCGATAATCAATTGGGAAACCCTGGCGATCCCTGCACGGCTCGATCTTCTGCTGTTCAGCATTGATGCACCGCTCGGCCTGGTTCTGGTTGGGGCGCTGGGAATCCTGACAGTTTTATTTTTTCTGGCGACACTGCATAACCAGATCGGCGCATTGCGTGAAACAAACCGTTTGAATAAGGAGATCAATCGTCTCCAGGCACTGGTCGATCAATCGCAGCTGTCCATGGTCGATACCATGCGCGCGGAACTGAAGGACGAATTTGCCGCGCTGCATCGTCGCTTTGATCTGTTGCCGGAGGTTTCAAAAACACTCTCGCAACCGCCGGAAACACACACGCCGCCAACGGCGCCCGCCGAAAAGACGGTGGTCGTCGATTATATTTGAGGCGACAAGCATCGGCCGGGAAACCGGCAAGCGGCCAGCCGGGGGCGAACCGATCCCGGCCGTTTGCTTTAGTGGGTAGGGCTTATTGCGCCAGTTTGCTGTTCTGGCAGCCGGCGCTGATGCATTCCCGATAACGATCTTGCAGGAACTGCGCGCGTTGGATGGTTGTTTGCGTGGCGCAGTTGAGATCGACAAGAAAATTGTCGCCTTCATGCCGGCTGCAGTTGTTGTTGCGCGTTTTGATCCAGTCGATCTGCCCGGCTTTTAGCGCGGTCTTGCCATTGGCGTCCAGCTTGCCCATCAGCTTTTTGTAATTCTTGTTCAGTTCTACATCGGCCTCTTGGTACACCTTGCTGAGGCAATACATATCGTCGAAATTGTTGCGCGGTTTGTCGCAGGCGGAATTGGACAATGCGCTGCCAGCAAAACTCATCAAGCCGCTTGCGGCAAGCATCAGGGTAATGACTTTTTTCATAGGGGTTCCTTTGTCGATGGGGTTGGGCCGATAGGTGAGGCGTTAATTGATTGGGATTGGGAATGGGAATTTAACGGATGGATTCCCAGCCGCACACTTTTCGGAGCGAAGCATTCTATACGCCCGCAACCCTTGTGAATAGGGCATCCCGGAAAGGGCGCCCGGAAGTCCTTTATCCACGGGCATCTCCGGGCGCCTGCCCGAAGCGCCTTTATCCATGCGGGTTTGCAAAGGGGTGGCCGGAAATGCCCTATTCACAAGGGGTTGCGTGATGCCGTTTCTGGGATGCACTTTGGATGGCGGTAAAAACAAAGGCAGCCGAAGCCGCCTTTGTTTTTGATGTACGAGCCGAAGGATTACTTGACGCGAGCGCGGTATTCATCCGTACGGGTATCAATTTCGATTTTGTCGCCGATTTCGACGAAGGCCGGTACGGGAAGCTCATGACCGGTGGCAAGGCGTGCCGGCTTCATGACTTTGCCCGATGTGTCGCCCTTGACAGCCGGTTCGGTATAGACGACTTCGCGCACGAGGATCGTCGGCAATTCGACGGAGATGGCTCTGCCATTGTAGAAGACAGCTTCGCAGGTCATGCCGTCCTCAAGGTACTTGAGCGCATCTTCCATGTATTCGGCTTCAATTTCGTACTGGTTGTATTCGGCGTCCATGAAGACGTACATCGGGTCGGCGAAGTAAGAGTAGGTCACTTCCTTGCGGTCGAGCTGAACGGTGTCGAACTTGTCATCGGCGCGATAAACGGTTTCGGAAGGGGTGCCTGTGAGCAGGTTTTTCATCTTCATCTTGACGACCGAGGCGTTGCGGCCGGATTTACTGTATTCGGCCTTGAGGACGACCATGGCGTCGTTGCCGACCATGAAGACGTTGCCAACGCGGAGTTCTTGAGCGGTTTTCATAAAATTGGACCTGTATTCAGAGAATTATAAAAATTACGAAGAAAAATTTTAGCCGCGCATTATAGCCTTGGATTGGTAGAAATACACGAGGGCACTGCATAAATCCTGCTGTTTTGACAGATTTTTCTGCCATTCTTGTGCGTATTGGCGCAATTCCGACAGGCTTTCCAGCCAGTCGTCGATGCAATGCGCGGTGAGCGTTTCAAATCCGTTCCATGCCAGATGGAAGCGACGCAGGCGGGCGCTGGTTTTGGTATCCAATAAGGCTGTGTAGCGGTCAATGAAGGCGTCGAGTTTGGTGCGATGCGCGTGATCGCTTTGCGGATAAATTTGCCAGACCAGCGGGCGGGCGGCCCATTGCGCACGGACAAAGGAATCCTCGCCGCGTACAAAATTGATGTCGCACAGCCAAAGCAGACGGTCGTAATCCGGCTGATCAATCCAGGAAAAAGTGTAGATTTCTAGCGCGCCGCGTCGGTAGCATGCGCCCGCCTTTATCGGCTCCCCGAGAAATGCTTCGATATCCGTCTGCGTGCGTGTCATTGGTGCCAGACAGTAGATGGGGGCATGCCTTTTTGCTCGCTGCTCCAGGCGCTTCAGCAGCATCAGCAGCGCCGGATTCTCGTAGGCAAAGAGAGAAATCAAAAGCGGTGTATCCCGCGCATTTTCAGGCATTGGAAGGCCGATCCTGCGCCAGAATGATGTGCGTTGGGCCGTTGAGTCAAGAAATTGTTGGCGACGTACATCCAGATGATGTTCGCGCAGTAGCCCGCCCGTGGTTTCATCGAAACCGGGGAAAAAGAAGAATTTGCTGAGCGGCAAGCGTGGATGGGGCGAAGGCAGTGTGTGGTAGCCGCTGACCCAGGCTTCGGCGCTTAGGTAATCGAGATTGATCCAGACCGGCGGTACGGGCTTGTGCGCCATGGCTTCGACAAAACTTTCCGGTAAATGGCAGGCAAAGGTTTCGATAACAAGATCACCCGGTTCGATCGTCTCGCCCGTCGTGTCGAATGGATCCTGCCAGCGGAAAATTTCGATTCCGGCAAACGTTTGCGTGCGCTGCTGCGGGTCGATGTCATGACAAATACCGGCAAAAGCCGCCAGGTCATCGACCCACAGGCGAACGGCCAGGCCATGTTCGCCGGCTAGCTGCTGCGCCAGCCGCCAGCAAACACCAATATCACCGTAATTATCGATGACGCGGCAGAACATGTCGCACCGTTGTACGTATACGGGGGCAGTTGTTGTCATCGAAGAGAACGGGCGGTGTGAAAAAGGAGGCATGGGGAAGGCATGGGAGAGGCGTGATACTATCGAAAGCCATATCGTAACAGCGTCAAGAAGATGATAAGGCCAGTATTCCATGGATGAGGAGCCGCATACGCCAGCTGCAACCGAAGCCGAGGCGTTCGACGTCAAGTCGTTCCTGGCGAGGCTGACCGATTTGCCCGGCGTCTATCGTATGCTCGACGCCAAAGGCGAGGTGCTGTACGTCGGCAAGGCAAAAAATCTCAAGAAGCGCGTTGCCTCCTACTTTCGGGAAAACCTGCCGAGTCCGCGCACAGCCCTGATGGTGGCTCAGATTGCCCGTATCGAGACGACGACGACGCGCTCGGAGGCAGAGGCGCTACTGCTTGAAAACAATCTGATCAAGCGTCTTTCTCCGCGTTACAACATCCTTTTTCGTGACGATAAATCCTATCCTTATATCGTCGTAACGCGCGATGCCTTTCCCCGGCTTGCCTTCTATCGTGGCAGCACTGATCGCCGGGCCGATTTTTTCGGGCCGTTTCCTTCTGCCGGTGCGGTGCGGGAGAGCATCGCGCTTTTGCAGAAAATGTTTTGCCTGCGCACCTGCGAGAATTCGGTGTTCAATAACCGTTCTCGACCATGTCTGCTGTACCAGATCAAGCGATGTTCGGCGCCCTGCGTTGGCTTAATCGAAGCGGAGGATTACGCGCGGGACGTTCGGCTCGCCGCCCTGTTTCTGCAAGGGCGGAATCAGGAAGTACTGGGTCAGCTTGAGCAGATGATGGATGCGGCGGCGGCGGCGCTCGATTTTGAACAGGCGGCGCATTATCGCGATCAAATCCAGTCATTACGGCGGGTGCGGGACAAGCAGTTTATCGAGAGCGCGCGTGGTGAAGATGCCGATATTGTCGCTGTTGTTGTCGAAAATGGCATGCTCTGCATCAATCTGGCGATGGTGCGCGGCGGGCGGCATCTTGGTGATCGTCCGCAGTTCCCTGAGCACACGGGTGACCATTCGCCGGAGGCTGTTTTGTCGGCCTTTTTGGCACATCACTATGCGAGCCATCCCGTACCGGGGCGGATTTTTCTCAATCGACTGCCAGGAGATGCCGATATCGCAGAAAATCTGGCCCAGCTTGCCGGTCAGCCCGTTGTGCTGGTCAAGCCGAGAACGACGATGCACAAGACCTGGATGGCAATGGCCGAGCAAAGCGCTCGTTTGTCAATTGCCGGCCGTCTTGATGTCCATTCGCGGCAAAGTGCGCGGCTGGCCGCGTTGCTGGACTTTCTGTCCATTGAGATTGACCCGGTGGGGCAGGGGATGGAAGAAGCGCGTATCGAATGTTTCGACATTAGCCACACGCAGGGCGAGTCGGCCGTGGCTTCTTGCGTTGTTTACCGAGGCAAAGGCATGAGCCGCCAGGATTACCGGCGTTTCAATATTACGGATATTCAGCCAGGCGATGATTATGCGGCGATCCGTCAGGCCGTGCGGCGCCGTTACGAGAAAGTTGCGAGCGGCGAGGGCATTGCGCCCACGCTGATTCTGATTGATGGCGGCAAAGGGCAGCTAGCTGTAGCCGTTGAGGCATTGAACGATCTGGGGCTGGGGATGCTCCCGATCGTTGGCGTTGCCAAGGGCGAGGCGCGCAAACCGGGGCTGGAATCCCTGATTTTTCCGGATGGACGGGAACCTGTACAATTGTCACCCGAGCATCCGGCGCTTCATTTGATCCAGGAAATCCGTGATGAAGCGCACCGTTTCGCTATTTTTGGGCACCGTGCACGACGCAGTAAATCTCGCCAAGGGTCGCAGCTTGACACGATCGAAGGCATCGGCCCAAAGCGGCGAAAAGCCCTGCTGGTGCATTTCGGCAGCCTGCAAGGCGTTCGGAATGCAGGAATCGATCAGCTCGCATCGGTGCCTGGCATTCGCCGAGAATTGGCCGAAACAATTTTCAAGGCGCTGCATTGATGCTATCGAATTTGCCGATGTTTTTGACCTGGCTCCGAATCATTCTGATTCCGCTGCTGGTTGCTATTTTTTATCTTCCCGGCACTTGGCTTCAACCCATTGGCCACGACCTGGCAGCGACGGTTATTTTTATCGTTGCTGCCGCGACTGACTGGCTTGATGGTTATCTTGCGCGTCGATGGAATGAAACCTCCGCCTTTGGCGCTTTCCTAGATCCTGTCGCCGACAAACTGATGGTAGCGGCCGCCCTGATTATTCTGGTTTGGCTTGACCGCGTCGATGCTATTTTTGCCATCATTATCATCGGCCGCGAGATCACGATTTCCGCATTGCGCGAATGGATGGCGCAGATTGGCGCACACAAGAGCGTTGCTGTGTCGATGATCGGCAAAGTCAAAACCTTTGCACAGATGCTCTCGATCCCTCTCCTGCTATACCATACGCCGATCGGTACCTTCAACGCACATGTCTGTGGTACATGGCTGATGTATGTCGCCGCTGCGCTGACGTTGTGGTCGATGGGGTATTACATGCGCATGGCATGGCCGCATCTGACTGGCGATCATGCATCCCTTGAAAAATAGCGGAGAATAGGCGGAAATGCGCTTGACACTGGAATTTCAGACTATATAATTCGCTCTCCGCTCGGGGCGGGAATAGCTCAGTTGGTAGAGCGCAACCTTGCCAAGGTTGAGGTCGCGAGTTCGAGACTCGTTTCCCGCTCCAGTTTCAGATTTTTGGTTTTTAGCGCCTGTCAAAGGATGGGGGCTCCGGGCGCGATAGCAAAGCGGTTATGCACCGGATTGCAAATCCGTGTAGGTCGGTTCGACTCCGGCTCGCGCCTCCAGCTTGCGGGAATAGCTCAGTTGGTAGAGCGCAACCTTGCCAAGGTTGAGGTCGCGAGTTCGAGACTCGTTTCCCGCTCCAGGTTATCGGGGGAAAGCGCCGAAGCGCTTTCCCCTTTGTTTTTTGCCGGTTCTTGCATCCGCTATACTTTTTATTCTTTTGATGGTTGTGTATCTGCGCGATTTTTTCTGAAAGCAATGGCAATTTGGGCTTGATCGAGTGATTTTATGAAACTGAAAATGGCGGAAAAATCCCTGTTTGCTTATCTGCTCCGCTCGCCGTGGTGGGTCAGTATTCTTGCCGCGTGCGGTATCGGGCTACTGGGCAAGGTTATGTTTCATGGGGACTATTTTTCCTATGCCTTAACATTGACCTTGCCTTTTGTCGTGATTGCCATGATTGTCGCGTGGCGGCAAAAAGACGTGCCCAGCCAGTCACGTGTAAACGATACGGTTGAGGCGGTAATGGCGATGTCTTGGCGCGAATTTTCAGCTCTCATGGAGCAGGCATTCCGGCGCGACGGGTTTGAAGTTAGGCGTATAAATGGCGCGGCGGATTTTCTCCTGACCAAGGAAGGGCGTGACTCGCTGGTGTGCTGCAAGCGCTGGAAGGCCGCCAGCCAGGGCATAGAGCCACTGCGTGCCTTAGCGGCAGCACAAGAGGCGCAGGAGGCACGCGAAGCCCTTTATGTTTCTGTGATTGACCTGAGCGACAAGGCCCGGCAGTTTGCCAGGGACAACCGGATTGCCTTGATGCTTGCGCCGCAGTTGACTCGGTTGTTGCGCTTGCCGAAAAAATCCCTACCGCGCACGCCAATAGCCGCCAAATAACGGGCGTGACGGAACGGCAAGCGGGCCGCTGACGCTGCGTGTCATAATGGTTTGCTGGTGAGTGCCGTATTACATACAGGCGTCCTGGCCAAGGAGACAGCGATGAATGAACAGTTACGAATGATCGATCACCTCAAAGAAAATATGCTGGACAAGGCAATCGGGTTCGGGCCAAAACTATTTGTCGCGCTTATCATCCTTGTGCTGGGTTACATGGTTAGTGGCTGGGTGATGCGCCTGTGCGATCGGGTTTTGCAGCGCTTTCATCTTGAACCGCCTGTGCGCTTGTTATTACTGCGTATCGCACAATTATGCGTGTTGTCGCTGTTCATCATCATTGCTTTACAGAATCTCGGTGTCGAGCTTTTGCCGCTCGTTGCCGGGCTTGGTGTGGCAGGGGCAGGCATTGCTCTGGCCATGCAAGGCGTGCTCAGCAATGTGGCGGCTGGCTTGATTATTATCTTTACCCAGCCGTTCCATGTCGGTGATTATCTTTCTATCAATAATGAGGAAGGCGAGGTTCTCGATATTACGCTGTTCAATACGACGCTGGGCCATCCCGACCGTTCTCGCGTCATCATTCCGAATCGTAAGATCGTAGGAGAAATCCTGCATAACTACGGCAAGATCCGCCAGCTCAACCTCCTAGTGCGTGTGGCCTATGGTACAGATCTGGCGCTGGCGTTCAGTCTGATCGAGAGCGTCTTGCAAGCCAATCCACGCGTTCTGGCAGAACCCAAGCCGGTGCTGGGCGTCAGCCAGTTCTTTGATTCAGGCGTAGCTATTAATGTTAATCCTTGGGTAAATGTACCGGACTATGTGCCGTCGATCGCCGAAGTAAATCGGGCGATTCTTGAATCTTTTCGTGAGCACGGTATCGCGATCTCTCTTCCGCAGCGTGAAATTCGCATACTGACTTCGGCTGCCTGAGCATGGCTTGCTAGCGTAATGGCGCTAGCTACTCGCCTGTGATTCAAAACGTGCTTTACGCTGTTTACGCATGATGCTCCGATGCCTCCTTTGCCTTTGCATGCGGACGTTTTTATTGAAAAAGCGCTTCCTGAAGAAAGAATTAAGATAAAATCGCGGCTTTCGTTTTATCGGTCGATTTGATCGGTAAAATTTATTGCTTTTTGCTTTTGGGATTCATTTCGGTTTGTTTTAATTTCATTCTTTTACGCGTGGATTGATATATGGCAAATAAACTGGTTTACCTATTTGGCGCATCGCAGACAGATGGCGCCGCCGACATGAAAAATACGCTGGGCGGTAAGGGCGCTAACTTGGCGGAAATGTGCCGTCTGGGCATTTCGGTTCCGCCGGGATTTACGATCTGTACAGAGGCTTGTAACGTCTATACCGAAAAAGGTGGTGAGACGGTTCGCCAGATGATTGAGGCTGAAGTCAGACAAGGTATTGCCTTCATCGAAAAAGAAATGGGCAAAAAATTTGGCGACGCCAATGATCCGCTGCTGGTTTCCGTGCGTTCCGGCGCACGTGCTTCAATGCCGGGCATGATGGACACCATCCTCAACCTTGGGCTCAACGATGAAGCCGTCAATGGCCTGGCAAAAAAATCGGGTAACGAGCGTTTTGCCTGGGATTCCTATCGCCGTTTTATTCAGATGTACGGCGACGTCGTTATGGGACTCAAGCCCGAGAAAAAGGAAGATCACGATCCGTTTGAAGTCATCATTGATGAGATCAAGGAAAAGAAGGGTGTCGAACTCGATACTCAGCTGGGCGTTGATGATCTAAAACATATGGTCGATGAATTCAAAGCGCTGGTGCGCAATCGCCTCGGCCGTGACTTTCCGAACGATCCTTGGGAACAGCTGTGGGGCGCTATCATGGCCGTCTTCCAGAGCTGGAACAACGACCGCGCCATTTTCTACCGCAGGATGAACGAAATTCCCGATGCCTGGGGCACCGCCGTCAACGTACAGTCGATGGTGTTCGGCAACCTGGGCGAGACAAGTGGCACGGGGGTCGCCTTCACGCGCGACGCGGCAACGGGCGAAGACGTGTTCAACGGCGAATTCCTAATCAATGCGCAGGGTGAAGACGTCGTAGCCGGCATCCGCACGCCGCAACAGATCACCCTGGAAGGTTCGCGCCGCTGGGCGCAACTGGCGCAGATCAGTGAAGAAGAGCGCCGTGCTAAATATCCTTCGCTCGAGGAACTGATGCCAGAGGTTTACCAGCATCTCGTTAAGACCGAGACGGCACTGGAAAACCACTATAAGGATATGCAGGACATTGAATTTACCATCCAGGAAGGCAAACTCTGGATGCTGCAGACCCGTTCCGCCAAGCGTACGGGTGCTGCACTCGTGCGCACGGCGATCGAGATGATGGAGCAAGGCTTTATCGATGAAAAAACCGCACTGCTGCGTGTTAATCCCGATCGTCTCAATGAATTGTTGCATCCGGTGTTCGATGGTGCCGCCATCAGCAAGGCGAAGCCGATCGCCAGCGGTCTGCCGGCCTCGCCGGGCGCTGCTACGGGCCAGATTGTTTTCTTCGCTGATGAGGCGGAAGAATGGGTTGCCAAAGGCAAGCAAGTCATTCTGGTGCGTCAGGAAACCTCGCCGGAAGACCTGCGCGGCATGGCCGTTGCCGAAGGCATTCTGACCGCGCGTGGTGGCATGACCTCGCATGCGGCTGTTGTGGCGCGCGGTATGGGCAAATGCTGCGTTTCTGGCGCGGGCGCCGTGCGTGTCGATCCGAAAGCACGCACGATGAGCGTCGACGGCATCGTATATAAGGAAGGCGATTGGATTTCGCTTGATGGCTCGAAAGGCCAAGTCTATGCCGGCCAGATTCCGACCCAGGATGCCGATCTATCTGGTGATTTTGGCAAATTGATGGAGTTAGCCGACAAGTACAAGAAGCTTGAAATCCGCGCCAATGCTGATAATCCGGAAGATGCCAAGGTAGCGCGTAATTTTGGTGCCGTCGGTATCGGGTTGTGCCGCACTGAGCACATGTTCTTTGAAGGCGACCGTATCAAGGCTGTGCGCGAGATGATTCTGGCGCATGACGAAGCGGGCCGCCGCAAGGCGTTGGCCAAACTGCTGCCAATGCAGCGCGGTGACTTTGAAGGCATTTACAAGGCCATGGACGGGCTGCCCGTAACCGTTCGCTTGCTCGATCCGCCGCTGCACGAGTTTCTGCCGCACGATGAGGCAAATCAGCGTGATATGGCCAAGGAATTGGGATTGTCTTTCGAGGAAATCAAGCATCGCGTCGACGAGCTGCATGAAGCCAACCCAATGATGGGGCATCGTGGTTGCCGCCTGGGGATCACGTATCCGGAAATTACCGAAACGCAGACGCGCGCCATTATCGAGGCGGCGCTCAATGCCAGGGCGCAGGGTGCGACGCCGAAGGTCGAGATCATGATTCCGCTGGTCGGCACCGTGCGCGAATTCAATGCACAGGCCAAAGTAATTCGCGATACCGCCGAGGTCGTCTTCGCCGAACGCAAGGAGAAGATCGATTTCATGTTGGGCACGATGGTTGAAACGCCGCGCGGTGCGCTGGTGGCTGACAGCATCGGCAAGCAGGCTGAGTTCTTCTCTTTTGGCACGAATGATCTGACTCAGATGACGCTAGGCTTTTCACGTGACGATATCGGTAAATTCCTGCCAAGCTACATTGCCGATGGTATGTATGAGCACGATCCGTTCCAGTCGATTGACCAAAAAGGGGTTGGCCTTCTGGTGCGGATCGGCGTTGAAAGGGGACGCTCCGTGCGGCCAGACATGAAGATTGGCGTGTGCGGCGAACATGGCGGTGATCCGGCATCGATCGCCTTCTTCCACAAGGTTGGTTTCACCTATGTGAGTTGCTCGCCGTTCCGTGTGCCTATTGCACGTCTGGCTGCGGCACAGGCGGCGATTAGCAACTAAATCGCGTCTGATTTGTAGGATTCGAGCGCGTGTAACGCGGTTTCATCACATTGATCTATATATCCGCCGGCTCAGCGATGGGTCGGCGGATTTTTTTGCGCCTTGCTGCTGTATTGATCTGCGTAGACGATACATTTTATTGCTGATAGACTGTACAAATATACAGTAAAATCTTTCTATGGTTTGTTTTACTGATTTGGGCAGTTCATCATGGCAGCGGTCAACGTTGAGCGGATTCTTAAGAAAATCATGATATTGGCTGATGCGGCCAAGTATGATGTGTCTTGTGCATCAAGCGGTGTAGTACGTACGGGTGTGCTTGGTCATAAGGCGAAAATTGGCAGTACTTTCCGGCGCGGTATCTGCCACAGCTTTACACCCGATGGGCGATGCATCTCGCTGCTGAAAATCCTGCTGACCAATCAATGCCGTTACGACTGTCTGTACTGCATTAACCGGGCAAGCAGCAATGTACCGCGCGCCCGTTTTTCGCCCGAAGAGATCGTCTGGCTGACGCTTGATCTTTATCGACGCAACTGTATTGAGGGGTTGTTTCTGAGTTCAGGCGTGATGCGCAGCCCGGATCATACGATGGAGCAGCTTGTCGCCGTGGCGCGCAGCCTGCGCGAGCGCCACGGCTTCATGGGTTATATTCATCTGAAAACCATTCCCGGTGCCAGCGCGCTACTGATCGATATGGCCGGACGTTATGCTGACCGGATCAGCGCCAATGTCGAATTACCAGACCGAGCAAGCCTTTCACAACTTGCACCGGATAAAGATGCGCGCGCAATTCACGCTGCCTTGCATCTGGCGCATGCAGGAATTACCGAAGCACGCACCGAGCGTCGTTTGGCTGAAGGGCGTATTCGCGCCCTGCCTAATACAGCCGCACGTCCGGCACAGCTCCCCAGATTTGCGCCTGGCGGACAAAGCACGCAGATGATCGTCGGCGCGGATGCAAGCAACGATGCCACAATCCTTTCGTTCAGTCAGCGGTTGTATCAGCGCTACGGTCTGCGGCGCGTGTATTACTCGGCGTTTTCTCCCGTACCGGGTGCGGCGCCTTGTCTGCCGCATTCACCGCCGCCGCTACGCCGTGAACATCGTTTATATCAGGCCGACTGGCTGATGCGCTTTTACGGTTTTTCTGCTGATGAAATTCTTGATGCCGCGCCGGATGGCATGCTCGCTACCGGATGCGACCCCAAGCTGGCCTGGGCGTTGCGCCATCGAGAATTTTTTCCCGTCGACCTGCAAAGTGCACCGCGCGAAGCATTGTTGCGCGTGCCCGGACTTGGCACGCGCATTGTCGATCGCCTGCTGGCTGCGCGCCGTGTACGTACCTTGAGGCTTGCCGATCTGATGCGGCAGAAAACCGGGGTCACAAAAATGTTGCCCTTCATTTGCGTGAGCGACCACCATCCCGGCAAATCGCTTGAACGCCCCAATCCTTACTGCGGCGGGTATCGTACGGCGTATGCTGGGTGGGTGCCTGAGCAGCTCGTACTTTTCGATCTCCCATGAATTCTGGGCAAAACAAGAGTGCATTGAAGACGGTCCTGCTTGCCCATGCCGATGATTGGGAGGGGTTCAGAAGCGCTGCACGTAATCTACTGTGCGCCGATGTGCACCCAGAATCTATCCATTGGCGGATTGCCGACGATGCGCAGGGCCATCTCGATTTATTTGGAACTGCAGGAGATGCTGGGGATGCCCATTATTTGGCGGGGCCTGGGGATCAAGCGGAAAGTGGAGTAGGGAGAGGGAGTAGGGCTAGGACAGACAATAAGGCGAAAAACAGAATAAACAACGGAATGAAAAGCGAAGCGGATGATGGCGTAGTCATGCGGAATGCCCCGCATAAGGCCGGTAATTCCACGGGCTTACGTTTACCACGTACCTTGCTGGAGGCGTTGTCTTTGGTCATATTGCATCGCGCGCCCGAGCGGTTACATTGCCTGTATCGTTTTCTCTGGCGCTGGCAGAGAGAACCGGCATTGCGCTGTGACCCGCTCGATCCGGACATGAAAGCAATCAACGACTATTACCGCGATGTCCGCCATGATGCTTGCCGTATGCTTGGTTTTGTCCGTTTCCGTTCGTGGATGGCACAGCGCCGTACGATGACCGGATGTCTGGAGAGCGAGCCAGAACAATGGAGACGTCAAAATCATCAGGAGGCGTGGCGCGTTGCCTGGTATGAACCACGTCACCGGGTGCTACGCCTGGTGGCGCCTCATTTCGTACAACGTTTCCCCGGGCATTGCTGGGCAATTGTGACGCCCGATGCCTGTGCAACATGGGATATGGCGCATCTCGAATTTCATGCCGGAGCGGTTGCTGTAAATGTACCGCCGCCCGATGCGGGCGAAGTTTTTTGGCTGACTTATTACGCCAATCATTTTAATGCTGCACGTCGTAATCCCGTTGCTTTCCGGCGTTGTATGCCCGTAGATTACTGGAAGCATTTACCCGAGGCCAGGCTGATTGCGGCCTTGCTGGCAGAGTAATGAATGAACCCGATACGCCTGACACGGAAGCCATTCCGGTTCGTCAAGTTACTGCCATTGACGGATTGATGCGGATTGAGTTTTCCATCTGCCACTGTCTTAGCTTGCCGTACGCCCGGCCTACTATGAAGCGCGGCGCGAATATATCGAGCGGCAGCGTGATGGTTTTTTGCTCTACCGCCGCATGCCAAAACCGCCAGAGCAATAAAAAACCCCGGCGCCGACTCGCCGGGGCTTACTGTGCAGCTTCTTTGGACGCGTCAGGTTCGGAAGCGCTTGTACGGCTGCAATCAGCCTGATCACGACATAGGACATAATCTAAATTATGGCAACCATTGTCGTTACATTGGAAGATAGAAGCATTATCGATGCTTTTAATCGCCTACTGGTTGTCTCGCGCAACATGACGCCAGCGATGAAGGCGATTGCCGGCGTGCTAAAACACTGGACGGCTGAAAATTTTGTCGAGCAGAGCGGCCCGACGGAGAAATGGGTGCCGTTAAAGCGCACGGGCAAAAAGCGCGGCAGTAACCCGCACATCCTGGTCGATTAAAGCCAACCTTAAAGACAGCATCACAATGCGGCTCGGTGCCGACTTTGCCCGCATCAGCACGAACGTGGAGTATGGTCCGATTCACCCGTTCGGCGGCCAAATCAGCATCGCCGTGCGTAGCCGCTCGATGTTTTTTAAGTTCTACCGAGGCGGTGAGCAAGCGCTTTGTCGCGCGCGAAAAATCAAATTTTGAGCAGCTTAACGCCCGCACCTACACGATCAACATCCCAGAGCGGCCGTATCTTCCGTTTGTCGGTGGTAAACTCAAACCCGCTTTGCAATAGCTTAAATACTGTGCCACTCACTTTGTTTGGCGGATTTTTTAAAAACTGCCGGACTGTGTCTAGAACCTGACCGGAATATCGGCCTATATTCCATTACGGAGTGCTTTCCGTTTTATTCCGGTGCAGTTTTTCTGTATCGATCTTAATTTTCTCGTTTGTTTCTCTCGTACAGGGCTTTAATTTGCCGCTTTGTTTGGGATGCTGATTATGCATACACCTTTGCCTTGAAGGCTTTCCAAGATAGGTATTTGGGCATTTTGTGGAGAATTGAGAAGCCATTGTGAAAAAATTCATGGTTCTTGCTAAAAAGAAATGATATTGTCTCCCTCATATCATCAACAATTTTGTAAGATATCGGCGGTAGTATTCTGATTTATTTCAAGGTTATCATCCAAAAAGTTCTGCAGAAAACTATGCTTATCCCTTCGATCAATGCATTGGCTGTTTTCTTATGACTGATTCGTCTTTTGCTGACGAAGCTACTGTTGCCCGTATCGGTAGTCCTGAGCCTGCTTTTTATCCGTTTGCCGGTTATGACCTACGCCTTGGGCGTTCTGGCCGGGCGATGGCCGACTTTCTGGCGGCGCGTATCGAATTGGCTCCCAAAGATTTGCTGTGCCATACACGGCGGATATTTATTGCAATGGCACTGGATGATCCGGAAGAGTTGTTTGGTGCGCTGGTCGATCTGTTCATTGCCACAGGGAACGAGGCCCTTGATTTACGCACCAATTTGTTACGCCAGTCGTTGATCTTCCTGTCGCCCGCTCAACAGGTGTTTCTGTCAAGGCGATTGGAGAAGGGGCTGTTCACGCAGACGCCCGCGCCCGCGCCGCGCAGCCGACTGACGGCCGGGTTTATCGGCACAGGAGCCGTTGTTGTCAAACAGTCGGCACTCTCCGGGAGGAGTCCTTCATAATGGATATCTCGATCCCCCAAGGCGCATTTAAGGTCTATACGCTGGGTATGAGTGAACGCGGCCGGCAGACCATGCGGATATTTTTTGACCGCCATCTGGCCAATCTATGCCAGATTGCGCAGGATGCAGCTGAAGCGCACGCCGTCATCATCGACATTGACGGCTATCATGCGGACGATCTGCTGAAGAAACACTTGGCTGAATTCCCCAAGCATCAAGTTATCATGCTGACGATGACGCCGGAAAAGCACGCGCCGGAGAATGGAATCGCCATCCGTAAACCAATTGATGTAACTGCATTTGCCGGGGCTTTACGTAAGTTGGCGGATCGCTGCCTGACACAGCCTGTAGCCGTGTCCCCACCTACCACCGCTTCTGTAGATAAAACGGCGCCTGCCAGGTTTTCCGTCGCCAGTGAAAGTGTGTTGAAGGAGAAACTGACACGCCTTTCTGGCGCCAGCGCTTCCAGTACCAATGCGTTGGTGCCTGTATCAATGGCGTCCAAAAAAACAGAGAAAAACTCAGATGGCGCAGAAAACGTGATACCGCCTAAGGGTATTGCCGCACCGCCCAGTCTGAGTGCTGGGGAATTTGATTTCTATATCGGTTCCTCGCCCGATGTCGATCTGAGAAACAAGAGCGCACGCGAAGGCGTTTTTTACCGTCCTGACAATTTCCTTCAAGGACACGTTCAGCGCGTCCTGGCGATGGCAAAGGAACGCTCCGTTCCTTTGCGCATGTCGGGGCTTGGATTCCAGGCACTTATCGTCGATCCGGCAAAACAGCGCATTTTTGCTGTCGTGCCGCTATCCAAGCTGCTTTCCGCCGGGCGTATTCCCTTGGCTTATAAAGATTTGCGTATCGATCAGGTTTCAGACAGGGAAATTGCTTCACTACCGTCGACAGCCGAGCAGCACGGCATGAATAGCCTAATCTGGCGTTTTGCCCTGTGCGCCTCGCGTGGACGTCTGCCGGAAGGTACGTCGCTGGATGCTTCTATTTCTCTGGTGCACTGGCCTAACCTGACCCGTTTGCAAACACCGCCGCATGCGGCGCGGATTCTCGGCCTGTGGGCGCGTTACCGTACTTCGCTTGAACAGACGGTTGAATCTCTGGAGGTGCCGCAACGCTATGTTTTTGCACTCTACAGCGCGTGCAATTCAATTGGGCTGGTGAATGTTCAGGAAAAACATACCCCATCGGTAGCAACGGTTGAGCCCCCTGTAGAAACACATCAAAAACAAGGCCTGTTCCGTATGCTGCTCAGAAAATTGGCCGGGTATACGGATTTGGCGAGACCTTCATCATGAACATGGTACATAAAATTATTTTTACCGGGCCGGTGGGTTCCGGGAAAACTACAGCAATCAACGTGATTAGCGACATCCCGACCGTGCGCACTGAAAGCATGGCTACCGACATGACGCGTACGATGAAGGCGGAAACTACGGTAGCCATGGACTACGGCCGGATCAACCTGCCTAATAATGCAGCGATTCACCTATATGGCACACCGGGGCAGGAACGCTTCGATTTTATGTGGGATATTCTGATCGAAGGGGGGATTGGCCTGGTTCTTCTGGTCAATAACGACCGTCCGAATCCTGTTCGGGATCTGCGTTTTTTCATTTCGGCCTTCAAAGACTTCATCCAGCGTACCGCGCTTGTAATTGGCGTGACGCATAGCGACTTGCGGCCACGTCCTTCGACCGAAGATTATCAGCAAGAGCTGGCATCGCTGGGCCTGCGGGGCGTGCCCGTATTTGAGGTTGATGCCCGTGAACGGCGGGATATCGTTCTCCTTATCGAATCCCTGTTATGTTCCATCGATCCGATGGTTGAAAGGCGTAAGGCGGCCAGATCATGAACGATACATCACATAGGCTTATTCCAGGCATGTACCTTTTGCCTTCGCCCGCCGGCGCCTTCAAAGTCATTTCGGAGCCGGAGAGCAATCGCTTACGTGATTTTTTGCTGGCTTTACTTGACCAGCAAGGTAAGGCGCAGGCCAATGACAGCAATCTCTGCCAATGGAGCGGCCTGCCTTCCATCGAAGAGGCGCGCGAATTCGTCTGGCGTCTGCAATCGCTTGGCTGGATTCAGGCAACGCACGAGCCTTATCAATTTCCCTCCGAACCCTTTCAGGAAACTTTACCGGCACTTCTACCGCCGTTGAGTCGGGAAGGCAAAATTCTGCTCGCCGATACGCAAGGCTTTTACCTGTATAGCAGTGGATTCCCGCATGAAACTGCTGAAGAACTCTCGGCGCTTTCTGCCGATTTGGCGAACATGCACGCCCGGCGTGCGGGGGTGCTCAACCGTAACCTGAGTCTGCCCGGCAGCGCCTGGGCGCTGACCAATGCTGCCGGACATGCCCAGCTCGGCTTCTGGCCCGTTTTTGTCGGCCCGGAACGTTTCGTCCTCGTCATTGCTGGCGCACCGGCATTCAATCAACCGCAGCTCGTTGAACTTGCTTTTGTTTTGCATCAACGTTTCGGCCGTTAATCGGCATTTTTCAATTTTTACCTAAGGAGGCATATCCATGCTTGCAGACATGCTTAAATCCGTATTGAATGACCTCAATGGCAGCTCTACCGATATTGAGGCCTCGGCCATCATTTCCATTGATGGTCTGATGATGGCTTCGCTGATGCCACAAGGATTCGACGAGGACCGCATGGGCGCGATGAGTGCCGCCATGTTGTCATTGGGCGATCGCACCGCGCAGGAACTGGCGCGGGGGACCCTTGAACAGGTGCTGATCAAAGGCAGCCAAGGTTTCGTCATTTTGACTGGCGCAGGCAAGGAAGCCGTGGTTACCGTTCTCGCCAAACCGAACGCCAAGCTTGGCCTGATTTTCCTCGATGTCAGGCGTGCTTCTGAAAGTATTGCCAAAATGATCTAAAGACCGATCGGCGGCCTCATTGATGACCGATCTCCGGTTCGGATGTGCGGCGAGTCTGCCGTTTATCGGCAGGTCTGACGCATGCACTCTGAATAAATGATTTTACGAGGACTATCATGAAAGACATGGAGCCTAGCCAGGTCGTTGGCTCTGGCAAGGAATATACGCTGGCGTATTACGATGGAAGTCAGCGCAAAATTTTCGTCACTGATATCGAAACGGATTTTCCGGAAGGCAAACTGATCGTTTCCTGTACCGACCCGGCGGGCATTATCACGCAATGTAATCAAGCGTTCGTCGATATGTCCGGCTATACGCGCGAAGAGCTGATTGGTCAGCCGCACAGCATTCTGCGTCATCCGGATCTGCCCAAGGCGGCTTTTGCCGATTTGTGGACGACAGTTCAGTCGGGAAAAAAATGGCACGGATACGTCAAGAATCTGCGCAAGGACGGTGGATATTACTGGGTATATGCCGTCGTTGTTCCCAATATTCGCGGCGGCAAGATCGTCGGCTACACTTCGGTGCGCCGCAAGCCCTCGCGCACCAAGATTGAATCGCTCATCCCGGTATATGCAGATCTCAAGGCGAAGGAGGCGTCATGACATTCAACCTGTCCGTCAGTCCGGATTTTAGTCCCGACAAACTCGCTTCCTGGCATATCTTCAACACCTGGCTGCAAAAGAAGCTGGATATTCCCTGTCATTTGGCGCTCTACGACAGCTTTGAAAAGCAGCGCGAAGCCATCGCTGCCGATCAAATCGACCTGATTTACGCCAATCCGGCCGACGCTGCCATGCTTGTTCGAGAAAAGCAGTTCATTGCCATTGCACATCCCAGTGATTTGGCAGATGAAGCAGTCGTGGCCGTATCCGCCAGTTCGCCGGTCAAACGCATCGAAGACCTCAAGCCCGGAATTACCATAGCGTCAAGTGGGGATCCTGATGTGCTGATGATGGGCATGATTATGCTCGAGCCGGCTGACATTGCGCCTGCCGACGTGAAGCAAACGACTTGCCCGACGTATGTGCTGATTGCCAAGGCCTTGATGAGCGGTACGGCAGATGTCGGTATTTTCCCGGCGCGTGGTTATGATGGACTGTCTGCCATTGTGCGCGGTTCGCTTCATCCCTTGGTCCGCAGCCAGATCAGCGTCGTTAAACACATGTTGCTGGCTGGCCCAAAATTCGCAGACCATGCCGCGCAACTGCAAGCGGCACTTGCCGGAATGGCCAATGATCCGAAAGAGGCAGCAATCCTCAAGGATTTGGGACTGGATCATTGGGAAGTGACGCCGCAGGAAGACGTCGAGTTTATGATCGACCTGATGCATACCTTGATCGACTGAGCTACGCTCTTTCAACGCCCGTGATATTTATGGCGGGCGCCAAGCCCGGTGAAGCCGCAAGCCCGCCGGGCTTTTGCTTTTGGGCGCCCCGGAACCCCGCGTAAACAGGGCATCTCCGAAGGGGGGCCCTGAAACCCTTATAAACAGGGCGCCTCCGGGCAGGCACCCGGAATCCCTTTATCCACGCGGGTTTCCGGGGAGGTGCCGGGAAACGCCCTGTTTACGCGGGGTTCCGGGGTGCCTGTCGACAACCCTCTTGGGTTCATTGCAAGGATTTTGACGCCAATTAATGCTTTACGGCATCAGGTTTGCAGCGATTTTTATTACCCAAACTTGCCCTTGAGTTTGCGCCGTTATCCGGCGAATAGCGCCGGCTTGCGGTATGATTCTGCCGGCTTTCATTCTTGGAGGCAGGCGCTTTCATCAGGAGTTGTGCATGGCCGACCGTAAAATTCTCGTCGTAGATGACGACAAACGTTTAAGGGATCTTCTGCAACGCTATCTCGGCGAACAGGGTTTTTTCGTGCGTACGGCAGAGAACGCCGTCGCCATGGATAAAGCCGTCTCACGCTATCGCTTTGATCTGATTGTGCTCGACCTGATGCTGCCTGGCGAAGACGGGCTGTCGATCTGCCGCCGTCTGCGTGCCGATGATCCGCAGCTGGCGATTATCATGCTAACGGCCAAGGGCGATGAAATCGACCGTATCGTCGGACTGGAAATGGGGGCGGACGACTATCTGCCCAAACCGTTCAACCCCAGGGAACTCGTTGCCCGTATTCAGGCGGTATTACGCCGCCGGATCGACGTGGTGCCGGGAGCGTCGACCGTAGAGGATAAACGTATCGTTTTTGGCGAGGTTGAAGTCGATCTGGCGACGCGGGAACTCAAAAAGAACGGTGAAACCCTATCGCTGACGACCGGTGAATTTGCTGTCCTGAAAGCGTTGCTTGAACATCCGCGGCAGCCACTCTCGCGCGACCGCCTGATGTCGCTCGCGCGCGGGCGGGAACAAGGGCCTTTTGACCGTACCATTGACGTTCAGGTGTCACGCCTGCGCAAGCTGGTTGAACCAGACCCGGCCAATCCGCGCTATCTGCAAACCGTTTGGGGGTTTGGTTACGTATTCGTACCCGACGGCCAAAACCGTTGAAACTCAATGGTACGGGAATGCTCAGCCGTTTTTATCCACGCACGCTGCTCGTCCGTACCTTTCTGCTGATCAGCATTCTGCTGGCTGTCTGCATTTCCATCTGGGCGACACTGATCACCCTCACTGAACACGCACCGCGCGCCCGGCAACTCGGCCAGCTTACAGTCAGTGTCGTCAATCTGACTCGGGCAGCCTTGGTTGCCGCCAACCCGGAGTGGCGCATGGCTTTGCTGCGTGATCTTGCTGAAAATGAAGGCGTGCAGATTTATCCGATTGAACCGGGTGATGTCGTTAAGGATTTGCCCGATACGCCGTTTTTCCGCGATTTTATTGCGGCAACGCGTGCCGAACTGGGGGCTGGAACACGGTTTGCGGGCGCAGTCAACGATCAGCCCGGCATTTGGGTCAGCTTTCCGCTCTATGCCTCCGAGGAGGCCGAATACTGGCTCATGCTGCCGGGAAAACGCGCCGAGAGCGAGTTTCCGTTGTATTGGCTGGGCTGGGGATGTCTAGCCCTGTTGCTGGCGATGCTGGTGGCTTGGCTGATCGTTTCCCGCATTACACGGCCATTGCGGAAGTTGATGGAAGCGGCGCAAGCGGTGGGGCTTGGCCTGCATCCTGAACCGATTCCCGAAAATGGCGCCTGCGAATTGGCGCGATTGGCCGCTTCATTCAACCGTATGTCGGAAGATCTCAAACGCATAGATGCCGAACGTACCGAAGTGCTGGCCGGTATTTCGCACGACCTGCGCACCCCGCTGGCGCGTTTGCGGCTGGAATCGGAAATGTCGATTGCCGATGAAGCGGCGCGCCAGGCGGTTGCCAGCGATATCGAGCAGATGGACGCCATCATCGGTCAGTTTCTCGATTATGCGCGCGGTAACGATGAGCCGGCCGAGCCGTGCGATATCGGCGCCCTGATCCGGCAGGTCGCCGAATCTATTCGTCGCACGGCGGATTGTCATCTGACGGTGCATCTCGACGCGTTGCCGCCGCTGGCTGGTCGGCGCAAAGCGCTGACCCGCGCCTTGACCAATCTGATCGACAATGCCCGGAAATATGGCGGCGGCGAGATTACGATTACCGCTTGCCAGACAAATGGTCATCTTTGGGTTGATGTCATGGATCGCGGCCCGGGAATTCCGCCTGAAGAGCTGGAGCGGCTCAAACGTCCCTTTACCCGCCATAACACTGCCCGTAGCAATGTTGATGGCACGGGTCTGGGACTGGCGATCGTCGAGCGCATCGCACGCTTGCACGGCGGCTCTCTGCACCTGTGTCCACGTGCGGGCGGCGGCCTGCTGGCCCGCCTTGATCTGCCGCTTTCATTATCGCGATCGGCAAGTCCGCTTTTTGACGACCCCACAAAAAGCCAGCGTGCTTGAAGCTGTCATCCGATGGCCGGGTCGGTTCTTATATTGTTTATTTGCTGCTTGAGATTATTGGAGAGCCGGATTAGAAAGCCGACTTAGGGAAAGTGGAAAGATGAAGAGAAATGGAGAGCATGGATTCACGAAAAATAGAGGAAACAAATCATTACATCTTTGTGTGAGCCCAAAAATCAGATGATCTGTATCATTGCGTTCGCTTTCTCGTAATCTAGGAACTCACAGAAAAGCATCCCCTGTCTAGTGAATTCACAATCTTTACAATGCGCTCACGGAGTACCCGAGTACAATATCCGCATCCGATACCTCGTGTTTTTTATGCCCAGTAAAGTCATTTGATGGATAACACCGTGAAACAACGCTTTCGTTTCATCGCAGCATTGGCGGTGTTATTGGGGCTATTTGCGCCATACGCTCACGCAAGGCGCGGTGGGGAGGAGGGCGAATTACCGCACGGTCAGCGCCCGGCCGCCTGGGTATCGCCACAAGGAGAAGATTTTGGCGAGCGCGCGCCTTCACAAGCGCATGGGTATGAACATGCCGGGGAGCCGCCCGAAGTGCAGCATTTTCGTCGCCTGTCGCCAGAAGAGCGGCGGCAATTGCGCCGTGACATCCGCAATGCCGGACGCGAGGTTTACCGGACGCGGCCGTAAATCGTCGGCTGGGTAAGGCGTTTCCGGTGAGGCGCCAGGAAGCCTAAGTGGATAAATGGTTTCCGATGGGGTGCCCGGAGATGCCCGAAATACGCGGGCTTCAGGCCAGACAGTTGTAGCCAGTCCACTATCGCCAGCCGGCCAGATACCGCCGGAGTCCGCGACAACAGGGCGATTCCAGCCCCTCTGAAACCCGCGTGGATAAAGGATCTCCGGGCGCCGCCTCTGAGAGGCCCTGTTTACAAGGGCTACAGGGCAGGCGCCTTTGATGCGCTTTTACCGTGTTGGCTCCTCATCTTCGGTACGGGAAAGCGGCAGATGCCAGCCATATTTCAATGACAGCAGGCGAATGAGAATACAGGCCGAAGCGCCGAGCCAGGGGGTAAAAGTCGCCGACCAGCCGAGCGTGTTGCCAAGCACCTGAATGCCTGCGCCGGTCAGTGCCGCGACGGCATAGATTTCCTTACGGAGAATATTGGGAATGCGGGCAAGCAGGATGTCACGGACTACACCGCCACCGACTGCCGTTGCTGTGCCCAGCAGAATGGCGACTTGGGCGTTATGGCCGTAAAAAAGCGCTTTTTGCGCTCCGACGACGGCGTAAAAACCGAGTGCCAGCGCATCAAAAAAAGCCACAGGATGTTTGAAGCGGTCAAACCATTGCGGCGCATAGAGCACGATTGCGCCGCCGGCCAGTGTCGCGCAGAGGTAGCGCCAATCGGCCAGTCCGATGGGCGGCAGGGCGCCGATGCAGAGGTCACGAAAGATTCCGCCCGCCATGGCCGTGAGATAAGCGATGATGATGAGGCCAAACAGGTCAAGCCGGCGTTGCCGCGCGGCCTGGGCGCCGCTGATCGATGCGACGAAGGCCGCCGTAATGTCGGCTGAGGCATAAAGCGTCCGCTCGATGCTATCAAGAGGAATGGCAGGAATAATCGGCAGCATGGGATGTACAAAGACAAAGTGATTCGTAATGGTAGCGTACAGTCAGGGAATCCAATTTTTTACGAAATCCTTTGCCAATAAAAGCCATTGTGATGGGTCGGACGGCTGTACGGCGTGCCGATAATTGTGATGCGCGCTGCCAAACCCGGCGTACTGTACCTGAAAATGCTTTCAGATGACTCGTAGATGTTTGACACGATCTGCCAAAGACGGGTGGTATGGCGGATGATCTACGTTCGCGGATAAAACTGAGGAGTTTTGCCTGTAAGAGATATTTACATTGCGCTATTCATGCAGCGCCGCGCGGATGACGCGGCGCTGCAATCGCTTGGCTTCGATATCCTTAACCGCAGGTGCCAACAGCGCCGCAGGCCGTGCAGAAGTCACAGCCATCCTTGCGGATCATCGTGTAGTTGCCGCATTCGGCACATAACTTACCTGCGGTAGGTTTGGGCGAGGTACGGCTGGCTGGCGCCTCCAGAATTCCCATCTGCTGCAAAGGCAGTCCGTTTTCGTCGAGGATGCCAAGCATCGCGTAGCGGTGGATGATGAGCCGTGCGATGTAGGCAACGGTTGACGGATAGGTCTGCTGTTTGCGCGAACCTGGAACGAACGCCATAAAATCGCCGAGGGGTTCCGGGTAATCGAGCAGCTTGCGCAGCTTCATGCCAATCCAGGCCGGATCGAGCACGCGCATATCGAGCGAAAGCAGTTTGGTCAGACCGTCAAGCGCGCGCGGATAATTGCCGGATAGCCAGACCGAGTAAGGACGCGTGACGCCGTCAGGCAAAGTGATTTCCTTGAGGCCCAGAACAAAGTCTTCCTCGGTCGCCGGATTATAGATATCGACTGTCCAGGACAAGGTGCCGTCTGTTCCGGTCTTCGGCTCTTTGAGGCTGAACAGTGCGTCAAGCACGGGGGTTGGTCCGGACTTGTTGAAAGCGTCGAGCTGCTTGACGCGGTATTCAATCAATCTGGCCATGGCCGAAACGACAGAAGGCATGCGTTTGCGTTCGCCATACGGCGGGAAGGGCATGTCGAAGCCTTCGCCATCGGGCGTGCGCGCAAGCGATTCGAGCTTGAGTTTGAGCCAGCCGTGGTCGTCGGCACGCATGTCCATTGACAGCGTTTTCGCGACGGCGCCCAGGCCGCGGGGCTGTGCGGGGCCGTTGACCCAGGCCTCGAACGGCCAGACGCGTCCTTCTTGTTCAACATGACCGACGAACAGCGCAAATTTACCGAGTTCGTGCTCGATCATATACGTCCAGGCCAGGTTGCCTTCCGGCAATTCGGGGCGCCCCGGCCAGCGCAGGCTGGCAAGTACGGGCGCGGGCAACGTTTTGATCGACAGGCGTCGGTTGGCATCGCCATTGACGAAATCTTGTGGCTGCTTCTTCTCGTCGGCCTTTTTCGGTTCGACCGAAAGGACTGAGCCGAGCACGCTGTTGGGGCGATAGGTCGCCAGCCCTTTCAATCCGGACTTCCAGGCCGACATATACAGATCCTGAAAATCTTCGTAGGGATATTCGGCCGGCACGTTGACTGTTTTCGAAATCGACGTGTCGATGTAGGGGGCAACGGCGGCAACCATGTCTTTGTGCGCTTTGGCCGAAATTTCCAGCGCAGTGATGAAGTAATCCGGTAGGTGCTCGACATCGCCACCAAGATGGCGGAACAGACGCCAGGCGTAATCTTCCACCGCGTATTCCTTGAGCGTACCGTCCGGCATCCGTTTTTTGCGGTTGTAAGTCCAGGAGAAGGGCGGCTCGATGCCGTTCGAGGCGTTATCGGCAAAGGCCAGCGAGATGGTGCCGGTGGGCGCGATCGAAAGAAGGTGCGAATTGCGCAGGCCATGCTTGCGGATTTCGGCCTTGATCGTAGCAGGCAGGCGCGAGGCGAAATTGCCGCCGGAAAGGTACAGCTCGGCGTTGAACAACGGAAAGGCGCCGCGCTCCTTGGCCAGCTCAACCGACGAAAGATAGGCCGTATCGCGCATGAATTCGGAAATACGCGCCCCCATCGCGGTTGCCGCCGTGGTGTCGTAACGCAGACCCAGCATGCACAGAGCATCGCCCAGGCCGGTGAAACCCAGACCGATGCGGCGCTTGCTGGCCGCTTCCTGGCGCTGGCGTTCCAGCGGCCAGGCAGTGACGTCGAGCACATTGTCGAGCATGCGCGTTGATACTTTGATGACTTCGCCAAAGGACTCAAAGTCGAATTCGGCACGGTCGGAGAACGGGTGCCTGACGAACAATGTCAGGTTGACCGAACCGAGGCAGCAGCAACCATACGGGGGCAGGGGCTGCTCCGCGCAGGGGTTGGTCGCCTCGATCTGCTCGCAGTAATAGAGGTTGTTATCCTTGTTCATACGATCCAGGAAAAGGATGCCTGGTTCGGCGTGGTCATAGGTGGATTTCATGACCTGATCCCAGAGATCGCGGGCGCGGACTTTGTGATAGACCCACATTCCGTCGTCGCGCTGGTAGGCGCCGCCCGCTTTCATATCGGCGTTCGGTTCGGCGCGATGTACGAGTTCGACCTCGCCATCTTCCTCGACAGCCTGCATAAAACTATCGGTCACGCCAATCGAAATATTGAAGTTCGTCAGGTCGCCTTTATCCTTGGCGTGGATGAAAACCTCAATATCCGGATGATCGCAGCGCAGGACGCCCATCTGTGCGCCGCGCCGCGCGCCGGCGGATTCGACGGTTTCGCAGGAACGATCGAACACGCGCATGTAGGACACCGGCCCGGATGCGCGCGATTGTGTGCCTTTGACCTGCGCGCCTTGCGGGCGGATTGAAGAAAAATCATAGCCGACACCGCCGCCGCGCCGCATGGTTTCGGCCGCTTCGGCCAGCGCGCTGTAAATGCCGGGGCGGCCATCGACGAATTCGACGATCGAATCCCCCACCGGCTGCACAAAACAGTTGATGAGCGTTGCCGCCAGCGGCGTGCCAGCGGCTGAATTGATGCGTCCGGCCGGAATAAAGCCGTTTTCCTGCGCCCACAGGAATCGTTCTTCCCATTTGGCGCGCATCTTTTCTTCTTCCTGGGCGGCGAGCGCCCGGGCAACGCGGCGACGTACGTCATGGACATTGATTTCGGTGCCCTTGGCGTATTTTTCAGCGAGCACTTCGCTGGAAATTTCCTGCTCGGTTAAGGGCGGGATTTCTGGTGCTTGGGCGACTTCGGAGAAAGACAGTTGCTGTTCACTCTGGCTCATGGGAGGTTCCTTGAATTCTGGGTAGATTCAGACAAATTTGGATGAAATGTCGTCGATAGCTGACCAACTATGTGGCCAGGCAGGAAAATCATGCACCGGGTCCGGATCGCGGCGGCCGGTAGCGTTCGCCATGACCTAAAAAACATCGCACAGGCGATGTGGCGACGCCCTGTAAATTACTACATCTAGTATGTGAATGCAAAAAATCGACTATATTTAGTTTTCGGCAAGTGGCTATTTGTCTTAAAAGCCGGCTTGAATCATGGGGTTATAAAAACCTTTCGGCAGGCGCATACGTTCTGGATTCAGTTTTTTGTTGCCTGCCTGCCTGGCTTGGGTAGAATGCAACGGAATGGGCTTAATGCTGGCGGATGGATGGAATTACGCGCTTGAAAATGGCGTGCCTGGCGTTGAAAGTGTCAAAAAGGTGAAGTAAGACAAAACAGTAAAAGGCGGAAAATTCAGAAAAACGCGCAAAGGTACGGAAAGGCAGGGTAAACATCATGTTCGTTTTTGTATTGAATTGCGGCAGTTCTTCCTTTAAGTACCAGTTGCTGGATATGAGCAACGAGCGGCGGGTCGCGAGCGGCCTGGTTGAGCGCATTGGCATGCAGGACGCAGCGCTCACCTACGAGCCGGTCGGCGGCAAAAAAATACGCGAGGTGCTGCACGTGGCCGACCATGCCGCGGCCATTGCGCATATTCTCGAGCTGCTGGTCGATGCCAAAACCGGCGTCATCGGGTCGCTCAAGGACATCACCGCCGTGGGACACCGGGTCGTGCATGGCGCGGAAAAGTTCTCCAAATCCGTGCTCGTCGATGAGAAGGTGATCGCCGTGCTCCAGGAAAACATCCCGCTGGCGCCATTGCACAATCCGCCGAACATCACCGGCATCAAGGCCATGATGCAGGATCTGCCGGGTGTGCCGAACGTTGCCGTCTTCGATACCGCCTTCCATACCACAATGCCGCCCGAATCCTATCTTTATGCCGTGCCTTACGAATGGTATGAAAAGCTCCACGTCCGCCGCTACGGCTTTCACGGCACCTCGCACCGCTTCGTTTCCGAGCGCGCCGCGCAGATTCTCGGCATCGCCCTGGATCGCTTCAACTGCATTACCTGCCACATGGGCAACGGCTCGTCATTTACCGCGATCAAAAACGGCAAGTCCTACGATACCAGCATGGGCATGACGCCGCTCGAAGGCATGGTCATGGGCACGCGCAGCGGCGACATCGACCCCGGCGTGCTCCGCTTTCTGGCCGACACCAGCAGTTTGTCGATTGACGATATCGACGTCGTGCTCAACAAACAATCCGGGCTGCTCGGCATTTCCGGCGTCAGCTCCGATATGCGCGACGTCGAAATAGCGGCCGCGCAAGGCAATGTTCGCGCCCAACTGGCGCTCGACGTTCTGTGCCATCGTAGCCTGAAATACATCGGCGCTTACGCCATCGAGCTGGGGCGTGTCGATGCCATCATTTTTACCGGCGGTATTGGCGAAAACGGCACCGATTTCCGCGCGACGGTCGTTAACCGGCTCGCCCTGCTCGGCATCAAACTTGACGCTGCCGCCAACAATGTCCGCGGCAAGGAAGCGATCATTTCGACGGCCGATTCAGCGATCAAGGTCATGGTCGTACCGACGAATGAAGAATTGGAAATCGCACGCGATACGCGCGATATCGTCGCCGCATTGCCGGGGCATTGAGCGGCCGAGCTTTTATCAAGGCTATCCGCCAGCCCGCGTATTCGGGGCGGCTGCCCGGAAACCCTTATAAACAGGGCCTCTCCGGTGAGGGTGCTCTGAAGCCCTTATAAACAGGGCATTTCCGAGGAGAGCGCCCGCCAGCCCTTTGTTTACGCGGGTTCCGGCGGGGCTATCTGGAAAAGCGGCGTCATCGGCGCAAATTCTTCGTGCCGGCTTGCTTTCCGAACAATAACTGTATATAAATACAGATATTTAATGCGTCGGAAGTATCATGACAGCCAGACTCACACCGCGCCAGCAGGAAATCCTCGACTTCATCCGGAACTCACGGGAAGTGTTGGGGGCGCCGCCGACGCGTGCCGAAATCGCCCGTGCTTTCGGCTTTGCTTCGCCCAATGCGGCGGAAGATCACTTGCGCGCGCTGGCTAAAAAAGGATTGATTGTGCTCGAACCGGGATCAGCGCGCGGCATCCGTCTGGTTGAACAGCTTGGCTTGCCGCTGATCGGCAGCGTTGCCGCCGGCAGCCCGATTCTGGCCGTGGAAAATGTCCAGGCGCGCTATCCGCTCGATGCTTCGCTGTTTAGTCCGCGCGCGGATTTTCTGCTGCGCGTACGCGGCCTGTCGATGCTCAATGCAGGCATCCTTGATGGCGACCTGCTGGCGGTACACCGCTGTGCCGAGGCGCATAACGGCCAAATTGTCGTCGCGCGCCTAGATGATGACGTGACGGTCAAGCGCTACCGCCGCAAGGGCGAAACCGTCGAACTGATTGCCGAAAATCCGGACTTTTCGCCCATCATCGTCGATACGCGCGTACAGGCGCTGGCGATCGAGGGCATTGCCGTTGGCCTCATCCGCACCGGCGACGCGTTTTAACACCGCGCCCCGAACAAAGCGCCGCCGAAGCCCTTATGGATAGGGCGCTTCCAGACCTCCTCTGAAATAGCGGCTTCCTTCGCCAACCTACTGCGTTGCCGTGTTGACCTGGCCTTGCCGTATTGAATGGTCTGTCTGCGGCTTACCGCCTTGTCTTTGGCAAAGTCAAGCCATAGCGGATTCCTTTACCAAAATACTGCGTTGGCTCGCCTTGCCGTACTACTCGTACTGTCTGCGGCTCGCCGCCTTGTCTTTTGGCAAAGTCGAGCCGCTATATAAGAGACTTAGGGCACCTCCTCGGAAACCCGCGTGGATAGGCTATTCTCCCGATACACCCTCTGAAGCCCACGTGGATAGGGCGTTTCCGGATGGGCGCCTCTGGAACCCTTATCAATAAAGGACTTCAGGGCAGGGATGCCGGAGATGCCCTATTTACGCGGGTTTCAGCGGCGCCTGCTTTTTTTATGCGGCCAGCCCGCGCGTTTCGCGTCCCAGCAGTGCCACAGCCAGCGCGCCCAGGGCAATGGCGGCGGCAAACAGCGCAAAGATACCGCCTGTGCCCCAGCCATGCGCGCCAAGAAACGGGATGGCCAATGGCCCCAAAATACCGCCCACGCGACCTATGGCGGCAGCTGTGCCGACACCGCTGGCGCGGATGGAGGCGGGGTAGTTTTCGGGCGAATAAGCGTATAGCGCGCCCCACGCTCCCAGGTTGAAAAACGATAACAGCGCGCCCGACAGCAACAGTGCCGTCTCGTTGCCGGCATTGCCGAACGCCCAGGCACTGGCGGCTGTTCCCAGCAGGTACACGACCAGTACGGCCTTGCGCCCGATGCGCTCGATTAGCCAGGCGGCAGTGAAATAACCCGGCAACTGCGCCAGCGTCATCAAAAGCACGTATTCGAAGCTTCGGATCAGGGCAAACCCTTTGGCGATCATCACGCTGGGCAGCCACAGAAACATGCCGTAATAGGAAAACACCACGGTGAACCACAAGACCCACAGCATCAGCGTGGGGCGGCGGTATGGCGCGGACCACAGGCGTGCCAGCCGCGCTGTCCACGACAACGTCGCGGGGGCGTCGTCGTCCGCGTTATGTCTTGCCGCAGCGGGCGTGTCGTCGGGTAGCCCGCAGCGCAGGTAAAGCGCGTAGATCGCCGGCAGCGCGCCCAGTAGCAGGGCGATGCGCCAACCCATATCGGGCGCAAAGCGCGGCATGACGAAATAGGCGATCAGTGCTGCCAGCAGCCAGCCAACGGCCCAGAAACTCTCCAGAAGCACGACGATGCGCCCGCGTTCATGCGCCGGCACGCGCTCGGAAACATAAGTGGCGGCCACCGGCAGTTCACCGCCGAGCCCCATGCCGATAAAAAAGCGGAGTACCAGCAGGATCGCCAGCGTCTCGGCCAGCGCCGATAGTCCGCTGGCCGTAGCGAATAACAGTAGGGTAATGATGAAAACCTGTTTGCGTCCAATGCGGTCGGCCATCATTCCGAACAGGAGGGCGCCTGCCGCCATGCCGACTGAATTGACAGCGCCCAGCCAGCCCATCTGCGCGGGCGACAATCCCCAGTCGGCTTTGAGTGCGGCCAGAATGAACGAGAGCAAGCCCACGTCCATCGCATCGAACATCCAGCCTACCCCCGAAAGTGCGAGCAGCCGGGTGCGGGAAACGGGCAGCGCAACATTGCCTGGCGGTATGACAGTACGGGTCATGATCTTCCTGGGTGTAACAACGAAAAATGCGGGCAGACATTATACTCCGCGATCGTTTGCAGGGTGATTCCCTGAAAAATGCTTAAAAAGCTATGATCTTGCGCCCCACATAATGATCGTCATCCCGCTCAGGCACAGGGCAATGCCGATCCAGTCCGTCCATTGCGGTCGAACGCCATCCGCCAACCAGAGCCAGAGCAGTGCGACGCTGATATACACGCCGCCGTAAGCCGCATAAATACGGCCGCTGGCGGCGGGATGCAGCGTCAGCAGCCAGGCAAACAGTGCCAGCGAAAACGCGGCCGGAACAAGCAGCCAGGCCGATCCGGCCTGGCGCAGCCAAAGATAGGGGAGCCAGCAGCCGGTGATTTCGGCCAGCGCGGTCAGGATAAAAAGCAACAAGGTTCTGAGCATGATTAATCAGTCTGTCGGTCGGGCTTGCACAAGATTTTCAGCGAATTTTTCCATAAGCCGGCAAACGCCAGCACCAGAATGCATGCATCGACCAGGCGGATGACCCATATTGCCGCCGCCTTCGCGGCGACCGGCACGATCAGCTGCCACGCCAGCAATAATGCGCAGACACTGGCGCCGATCCGTAGCCAGAATTGCCGTTTCTGCCGTCCATTTTTGTGGGAAACAGCGGGGAAGCGTCGCGCCATCCGGCGCTGATACCAAAGCAGCACCGCCAGCCCGCCGATACCGCCGCCGTATTGCAGCCATTTGAACAGCGCCAATCCGCCGACAGGCTGGCGTAGCACCTCGAAATGCAGTACGAAGCCGCCGTTCCCATGCGTAAATGCATCCAGCACGATATGCGAAAACGCCCCGAGCGCGGCAGACAGGGTAAAGCAAAGCACATGCTGCCAAGACCGTTTGAAACGCGGCGTTGGGGGATAGGCGGCATTCAGGCAGTCAGGCAGGTTTTCGTGCAGAACTTCCGCCAGCAGGCGGCGATAAAACAGCCAAAACAGCGCTGTCAGCGGAACGTCGAGCCAAAAAATATCTTCCCAGCCGTGCCCGCAGTTCACTGGTTTGCCGTAAAGGAAATAGGCGAAATCGGGCGACATTGCGCCCAAAACCAGTGCGGGAAAATGCAGAAAGCGGCAGCGTGCCAGCGGCAGAATGAATGCGGGATGGGCGAGGGTAAAAGGCATGGCGTGGGCATGGCGTCGATCGGGAACGATGGGCGAATCTGTCTGTCCGCCCTAATCGCGTGATATGGCGATGGTGTGCTTGATATGTTTCAAGTTGGCGACGATGACAAAAGTCATAATGACCAGCAGCGACCATGCGCTCCATTTGCTGATGTGAACCGCCGACCAGGCGCCGAGCTGGTTGGGGTATTGCCACACACCCGCGAAGGTGCCGATGTTTTCAGCCAGCCAAATGAAAAAACCGATGAGCACGAAAGCCAGCAGCAACGGCATTTTGCGGACACGGTCGTAGGGAGTGAAGTACACGGTGGTACGGGCATAGAGACCGAGGATGAAGGCGCCGATATACCCACGGTAGTCGCCGATATAGTGGTGGGTAAAGAAGTTGGCATATACCAAAAGCGCGGCAAGGGTGGCGAGCCAGTACGGCGGATGGCTCTGGATTTTGATGTTGAACAGCCGCCAGGCCTGGATGATGTAGCTGCCGACGGCGGCGTACATGAAGCCGGTAAAGAGCGGCACGCCGAAGAGTTTGGTATAGCCTGCGCCCGGGTACGCCCACGACTGGATGCTGCCGGAAGTTTTGAATACCTCAAGCGCGAAGCCGATCACATGAAATAGCGTGATCGATTTCACTTCGTCCCATGTTTCAAATCCATACGCCAGCATCGCGGCCTGCACAGCCAGCGCAAATATTAATAACAAATCATAGCGGGCCATGCCTGCCCAGCCTTCGCGCGGTACGACAAACATGGCGATAAAAAACAGCCCTGCAAACAGGCAGGCGCGAGCCTCTTTCAGGCCGAAAAACCAGAATTCGGTGAGAAAACGCCTGCCGCCGCGCAGATCGGGATGATCGGAATGATGGGTGAGCCAGTTATCAAGTCGGTTGAGCATTTATATTGATACACGTCGGCGGGTCGTCGCTCCCCACATCGTTTGGGGATGTCCAGACAGCCCGCCTGATTATTAACAAGCAAACCGAAACGTCAGAATAGCCCGACGATGTTGCCGTTTTCGTCCACGTCGATTTTTTCGGCGGAAGGCACTTTTGGCAGGCCAGGCATTTTCATGATTGCGCCGCAGATGGCGACGATAAAGCCTGCGCCGGCCGAGAGGGTCAGGTTGCGCACCGTGATGTTGAAACCGCTTGGGCAGCCCAATAGCTTGGCGTCGTCGCTGAATGAGTATTGGGTCTTCGCCATGCAGATCGGCAGTTTGTCCTGGCCGGATTTTTCCAGCGCGGTAATCTCGGCGAGCGCCTCGCGGCTGAAATCCACATCGGCGGCGCCATAGATGCGTTGGGCGATGGTGCGGATTTTGTCTTTGATGCTGCTGCTGACCTCGTAGGCATAGGCAAAATTGTTCGGTTGCTTGTCTATTGCCGCCAGCACTTTATGTGCCAGATCGGCGCCGCCCGCGCCGCCTTTGCCCCATACCTCGGTCAGTGAGACATCTACGCCGTGCTCAGCGCAGGCCGCCTGAATCAGGGCAAGTTCGGCCTCGGTGTCGGACACAAAACGGTTGAGTGCGACGACGACCGGTAGGCCGAACACATTTTTCAGGTTGCTGATATGACGCAGCAGATTGGGTAAGCCGCGTTGCAGTACGTCGAGATTTTCCTGCCCCAGGTCTTCCCGCGCGACGCCGCCGTTGTATTTCAGGGCGCGCACGGTGGCGACGAGCACGGCGGCATCTGGTCTGATTCCGCTCAAACGGCATTTGATATCGCAAAATTTTTCCGCCCCCAGATCGGCTCCGAAACCGGCCTCGGTCACGGTGTAATCCGCCAAATGCCGCGCTACGCGGGTTGCCAGGACGGAATTGCAACCATGCGCAATATTGGCGAACGGGCCGCCGTGCACGAATGCGGGTGTGCCGGCAATGGTCTGCACCAGATTGGGTTTGATCGCGTCTTTCAGCAAAGCCGCCATCGCCCCGTGGGCGTTCAGATCCCTGGCGTAAATCGGGCGGCCGTCTTTGGTGTAAGCGATCAGAATATTGCCCAGGCGGGTTTTCAGGTCGGTCAGGTCATTCGCCAGACAGAACACCGCCATGACTTCGGAAGCTACGGTGATATCGAAACCGTCGGGGCGCAGCACACCGTCGGTCGGCTTGCCCATGCCGCTGACGATATTGCGCAGCTGGCGGTCGTTCATGTCTATTGCGCGCCGCCACAAGATGCGCTTGGGGTCGATGCCCAGCGCATTGCCTTGATAGATGTGGTTGTCGAGCATCGCTGCCAGGAGATTGTTGGCCGCGCCGATGGCGTGGAAGTCGCCGGTGAAGTGCAGATTGATGTCTTCCATCGGCAAAACCTGCGCATAGCCGCCGCCTGCCGCACCGCCTTTGATGCCGAACACAGGGCCAAGCGAAGGCTCGCGCAGGGCGACAACCGCCTGTTTGCCGATGTGGTTCAGCGCGTCGGCCAGACCGATGGTTACGGTGGTCTTGCCTTCGCCTGCCGGCGTCGGGTTGATGGCGGTGACCAGAATCAGATGTCCTGCCTTTTGGGGCAGCCTGAAGGCATCGGCGGGATTGATTTTGGCTTTGTAATGGCCGTATGGCTCAAGCTGCTCGTGTTTCAGTCCCAGCTTGCCGGCAATGTTGGCAATCGGCTGCATGACGGATTCCTGGGCGATTTGGGCGTCTGTCTTATGGTTCACGGTCATTTCCTTTACAAAAAAGCGGGCGATTTACCTGCTGGTTTGGGGATAGTGGGGCAGAAGATGCAGCCGGTGTGGCGGCGAAGACGCGCTGCGGATCAAGCTGGTTCAGGCAGTCCAGATGTCCCAGCGGGCATTCGCGCTGAAAACAGGGGCTGCATGCGAGATTGAGGCTGAGCACCCGCGCATGCGGCGAGAGCGGCGGCGTGAAAGCGGGAGATGACGATCCGTATAGCGCAATCAGCGGCCGATCCAGGGCGGCCGCGACGTGCATCAGTCCGGAGTCGTTGCAGACGACGAAATCGGCGCAGGCAATCAGATCGATGGCCTCGGTCAGCGAAGTCTGCCCGCAGAGATTGCGCAGCGCAGTATTTTCGTGGCTATCGGCAGCAATGGCATTCGCGGTATGCGCGACATTTGCGGTATCTGCGGTATCTGGGCCGGCCGATGCGCTGCGGGCAAGAATTTCGTCACCAATTGCGCGATCTTTGGCCGAACCGAGCAGCCAGACCTGGTAGCCGCGTACCATCAGTTCATCCGCCAGCGCCGCAAAATGGCGCGCTGGCCAGCGCTTGGCCGGGCCATATTCGGCGCCGGGGCAGAAGACAGCGATTTTTTCCGGATAGCGTGGGAGATTCAGCGCCGCCCACGTCGTTTTTTGCTGCGCATGTTCCGAGACGAGACGCGGATTTGGCAAGGGACGGTGCAGGGGCGCACCCGGTGCTTCGGCAAGCTGCGCAAAGCGCTCGACCATTTTGGGGAGGGCTGCCGGGTCGAGCGTGTGGCGTTGGTTGATGAGGCCATAGCGTGATTCGCCGGTAAAGCCGACACGTTGCGGAATGCCAGCCAGCCAGGGGATCAGCGCCGACTTGAGCGAGTTGGGCAGCACATAGGCGCGTCGGTAGCCACGTGCCGATAGTTGGCGCGCCAGCCGGTAGCGAGCGGAGAGGGCGAGTTCGCCGTGGGTGAACGGGTTGTCGATGATTTCGCTGATTTCCGGCATGCGGCGCAGAACAGGCGCGACCCAGGCGGGGGCAAGCGCATCGAGCGTGAGACCCGGGGATCGCTCTTTCAGGCGTATGAACAGCGGCTGCGCCATGACCGCATCACCAATCCAGGCGGGAGCGACGATCAGCACGCGTTCATGAATCGACGTCGGCATGGCGTAAAGGCGAAGGGAATAAAGCGTCGGCTAGGAAAAATTAATCAGAATTAATCCGGAAAGTGGCCAAGAAAGCGGATTGACCGGGAACATTCTCCGCTGTGCCATGAGGCGAAGGCCTGGCGTGATGGCGTTATCTTGCGCTCAGGCGTACTTCTCACATGGTACAGGATGGATGGCTCTGGGCTGCCGGGCGTTTTTGCCCCTGATTGATGGACACTTCATGCCTGCACTTGCCGGGCGCTTATGAAAGCGCCCGCCATAAGCCGTGTAGCCGTGTAAAGAACCAGGCCGGAAGTGGATAGCATCCGGGAATCTTGTGGCTAGACGTAGCTGAGCCAGTCGGCATACTGCGGCAGACGGCCGTTGACGCAGTCGAAATACCGTTGTTGCAGCTGTGCTGTGATCGGTCCGCGCACCCCTTCGCCGATCTGGCGCTTATCAAGTTCGCGAATCGGCGTAACCTCGGCGGCCGTGCCGGAGAAAAAGGCTTCATCGGCGATGTAAATATCGTCGCGCGTTAGGCGGCGGGTGCGGACCTCCAGGCCAAGATCCTTGGCCAGCGTAATGATGGTGTCGCGCGTAATGCCGACCAGCGCGGAGCTGAGCTCCGGTTCGTAGAGCACGCCCCCCTTAACGATAAACAGGTTCTCGCCCGAGCCTTCGGCAACAAAGCCGTCAACGTCGAGCAGCAGCGCTTCGTCATAACCATCGTCGGTGGCTTCCATATTAGCCAGGATGGAATTGGCGTAAGTTGCGGCGAACTTGGCGCGCGCCATCGTCACGTTGATGTGGTGGCGGGCAAAGGAAGCCGTTTTGACGCGAATGCCTTTTTCCATGCCATCGGCGCCCAGGTAAGCGCCCCACGGCCAGGCGGCGATGGCGACGTGTACCGTGACTCCCTTGGGGGAAACGCCCATCTTTTCCGAACCATAGAAGGCGATGGGGCGAATGTAGCCGGATTCGAGCTGGTTGGCACGCACGACTTCCTTCTGTGCTTCGATCAGTGCAGATCTATCGAAGGGGATTTTCATCATGTAAATGTGCGCTGAATTGAACAGGCGTTCGGTGTGCTCCTTGAGCCGGAAAATGGCGGTGCCGGATTCGGTTTTATAAGCACGTAGCCCTTCGAAGACAGACAGGCCGTAATGCAGGGAATGCGTGAGAACGTGCGTATTCGCTTCGCGCCAGGGGATGAGTTTTCCGTCTTTCCAGATAAAACCGTCGCGGTCGGCCATTGACATGATGTTTTCTCCCTTTGCTACTACAGATATGGCTGGAATGTCTGGCTATGAATGCAGAAGCCTTGAGTATGTTCAGATACTACAAACTTCTGTCAATGCCAGAAAGCGGCCATTTTAGCCGATTTCATGGTGGCTTGGCGGTAAAATGGCGCTTTCGGACCGATCACTGACCCATGACCCGGAATCTGCATGTGACCGTTGCCGCCATCGCTGAACGCGATGGCCGCTTTTTGCTTGTCGAGGAAGAAACCGACGCGGGAATCCGCTACAACCAGCCCGCCGGACATCTGGAACACGGCGAATCGCTCACGGACGCCGTCGCTCGAGAGACACTGGAAGAAACCGGCTACACCTTTGTTCCGGACGCATTGGTCGGCGTTCACCACTGGCATAAACCGGCCAGCGAAATGACATATGTACGCTTTGTCTTTGCCGGTGTGGTAAACGGGCACGATGCGGCGCGACCGCTCGACCAGGGCATTATTGCCGCGCACTGGCTGGATTTTCAGGAAATCCGCGCACTCGAACGGGATGGACGCCTGCGTAGCCCGCTGGTTATGGGCGCTCTGGACGACTGGCGCGCAGGCCGACGCTACCCACTGGTAGCAGTGAAATTTTACGGATGATGCGACGGATCAGCGGATCATCTTATCGGGGCCCATGCCGTGCCCAATACCGTGGTGGAGATGACGGCGGGCGCAACGAAGATAGCAACGAATGGCAACAAATGACGGCGAATAAAGCGGCAGACAGGATGATGAGTGAAAAACATCATGGGTGAGAAAACGTATACGCAACTGCTGGCAGAGGCTCGTCAATGCGCGCCGGCAGAACTGCGGGAAGGCGATGGGCGCACGGTCGTCGTTGGTCTATCCGGCGGCGTCGACTCCTCGGTCGCCGCACTTTTACTCAAACAGTGGGGCTGGCACGTTATCGGGATATTCATGAAAAACTGGGAAGACGATGACGACGATGAATACTGCTCGTCGCGCCAGGATTTGATCGATGTCATGAGCGTGGCCGATACGATCGGCATTGATGTTGAAGTCGTCAATTTCGCCAGTGAATACCGCGAGCGCGTATTCTCGATTTTTCTCGATGAATATCAGGCCGGGCGCACGCCCAATCCCGACGTGCTGTGCAATTCAGAAATCAAGTTCAAGGCCTTTCTCGATCATGCGATGGGGCTGGGCGCCGAAAAGATCGCTACCGGCCATTACGCGGGCGTCCGTCAGGTGGATGCCGTGCATGGCGCGGACAGTAAATTCCAGCTGCTCAAGGCGGCGGATGCGACGAAGGATCAAAGCTATTTTCTGCATCGCCTCAATCAGGCGCAGCTCGCGCGCACCCTGTTTCCGCTGGCCGGGATGCTCAAACGGGATGTGCGCGCCCTGGCTTCGGCGGCAACGCTGCACGTTGCACTCAAGAAGGATTCGACCGGCATCTGTTTTATCGGCGAGCGTCCTTTCAAGGAATTTTTGATGCGTTACCTGCCGCCGTGCAAGGGTGAGATTCGCAGCCTTGACGACGGCCGATTGCTGGGCGAACACGACGGGCTGACCTTTTACACGCTCGGCCAGCGTAAAGGATTGCACGTCGGTGGCGTCAAAGGAGGCAAGGGCAGCGATACCGGTGATCATGCCGCCTGGTTCGTGGCCAAAAAGGAGATGGCGCGCAATATCCTGTATGTCGTTCAGGGGCACGATCATCCCGCGCTGCGGGCAACAGCGCTGCATGCCGGTCAGCTTTCCTGGATCGCCGGCGATCGCCCGGCGGACCGGCCGCAGACGGCGCATCCCTATACGGCCAAAACGCGCTATCGGCAGGCCGATGCCCCGTGCGTCATCGAGCAGATCGACGCAGCGGGCTGCCGCCTCAGTTTTGCCGAGCCGCAATGGGCTGTGACACCGGGGCAGTCCGTCGTGATTTACGAAGACCGTATCTGTCTGGGCGGGGGCATCATTACCTGAGAGGATCCGATCCGACCAGTGCCACAGCCAGGTTCCCGGTAGATTGGCGTTGCCGCCGTTGCGCCTTGTGTTCATCAGCATTGCGCTGGTAGAAGTCGGTTATTCTGGCCTGTCGCTCTGGGCAGGATGGCGTGAGACTGCAGTGGCGGTAGCTGGCGCCGGTTTTTTCGTGATTCTCGGTGTGCTTGCACTGTCGCTGGTCAATTATCTGTTTCGATTTCTGCGCTGGGCGCGCTATCTGCATCTGGCCGATGCGTGCCTGCCGTGACGCATTAATCTTGCCGCCTGTTTTTCCGGTTTTGCGCTGACGACCAGCCCTGGGAAGCTGGGCGAAAGCCTGCGTTCGGTGCTGCTCAAGCCGCGAGGCGTGCCGGTGCCAGCCAGCCCCCCGGCCTTTCTCGCCGAGCGTGTCAGCGATGGGTTGGCGGTGTTGTTGCTGGCCGGCATCGGTCTGTGAGAGTATGCACCGGCGCGGAGCCGGTTGTCGGCGGAGTGTTGCGAGTATTGCTCCTCGTTTTTACGGCATTGCTGCCTGGCTGAAGGCATCGGCTTCTGGTGGCTGCTTGCCGCACTGGGGCATTCGCTGGCGGTGGTGACTGCGCTGTTCGTTTACGCGTTTGCCCTGCTGGTCGGCGGACTGTCGTTTCTGCCGAGCGGCCTGGGTAACCGTGAAGCGACGATGATCGGGCTATTCTCGTTGTACTAGGGGCTGTTTTTCTGGCGAGACAAAAAACGATGGGACCGGAATCATGAGTTTGCGTGCATGGGGACGTTTGCCGGTTATGCCGGCGGCGGAAGAAATCTGGTGGAATGACCGTACTGCGGCGCTGCCACCGTTATCTTCCCTGATTTCTGCTGCTGGCGGGATGCTGGCGTATGGCAATGGCCGCAGTTATGGCGATGTTTGCCTGAACAGCGGCGGGGCACTGCTGCATACGCGCGGTCTTGACCGGCTGATGGCATTCGATGCAGTCACCGGTGTGATGACCTGCGAGGCGGGGGTGCTGCTTTCCGAAATCCTTGATGTCTTCGTTCCACGCGGCTGGTTTCTGCCGGTGACGCCGAGCACCCGTTTCGTCACCGTCGGTGGGGCGATCGCCAACGATGTGCACGGCAGGAATCATCACGGATCGGGGACGTTCGGCTGCCATGTCCGCCGCTTCGAGCTGTTGCGCTCGGACGGTTCGCGCCACATTTGCTCACCGCAGGAAAATGCGGAACTCTTTTCCGCGACGATCGGCGGCATGGGGCTGACGGGGCTGATTACCTGGGTCGAGCTGGCGCTCAGGCCCATCCCGAGTGCGTATGTCGAGTTTGAAAACACACGTTTTTCCGGCCTGGACGAATTTTTTGCCCTCAATGCCGAGGTCGAGGCCAAGCACGAATACGTCGTCGCCTGGGTCGATTGCCTGGCGCCTTCGCTGCGCGGTATTTTCATGGCGGGTGATCATGCGCCGGAGGGCGGTTTTGTAATGCGGAATCAAACGCGGTTAGGCATACCGTTTACGCCGCCGTTCTCGCTGGTTAACCGCCTCTCGTTGCGCGCTTTCAATGCTGCGTATTACAACCGGCCGCTGGCCTTGCATCAGATCGTTCACTACGCGCCGTATTTCTACCCGCTCGACGCTGTTCAAAACTGGAACCGTATTTATGGGCCGCATGGCTTTTTTCAGTATCAGTGTGTTCTCCCGATGGCGGCGCGCGAAGCGGTCGGCGAGGTATTCAACGCGATTTCCGCCGACGGCCGCGGCTCTTTCCTGGCTGTGCTCAAGACTTTTGGCGAGCGGACCAGCCCCGGCCTGATGTCGTTCCCCATGCACGGCATGACGCTGTCACTCGATTTTCCCAATGATGGCGCCCTGACGCTGGCGTTGTTCCGGCGGCTCGACGCGATCGTCGAGGCAGCCGGTGGGCGCCTGTACGCAGCCAAGGATGCGCGCATGAGCGGCGTTTTCTATCGCCGCAGCTATCCGCGCTTTGAGGAATTCATGCACCATGTCGATCCGGCCTTTTTGTCGGATTTCGCGCGGCGCGTGCTGTCATGATGGTTACAAGGACGGTGGGAAGGTAAGCATGCAAGAAAAAATCCTGATCATCGGCGCAACATCGGCGATTGCCGAGGCCGTTGCGCGCCTCTGGGCGGCGCGCCGTTGCGCGTTATTTCTCGTCGGCCGCCGGGAGGAACGCCTGGAAGCGATTGCCGCCGATCTGTGCGTCCGTGGCGCGGCTTCGGTTGAGTGCTTTACGATGGATGCGTGCGATAGGGAACGCCACGCCGCCATGCTCGACGCGGCGCTGGCCTCGCTCGGCGGGCTGGATACTGTTTTGATCGCGCATGGTTCCTTGCCCGACCAGAGAGCCTGCGAGGCTTCCGTTGAGCAGACGCTGCATGAGATCGACAACAACGGCGTTTCGGTCGTTGCGCTGTCGACGCGACTGGCACAGCATCTGGCCAAGCAGGGGCACGGCTGCCTCGCCGTCATCGGCTCGGTCGCCGGTGATCGCGGCCGACAGAGCAACTACGTTTATGGCGCGGCCAAGGGCATGGTCGATATTTTTCTGCAGGGCCTGCGCAACCGGTTGGCAGGAAGCGGCGTTCAGATCCTGACGATTAAACCCGGTTTCATCGATACGCCGATGACGGCGGCCTTTGCCAAGGGAGCGCTGTGGCGCACACCGCAGGCGATTGCCGGCGATATCGTCGAGGCCGTCGAACGCCGGCGTGATGTCGTTTATCTGCCGGGATTCTGGCGCGTGATCATGTTCGCCATTCGCCATATTCCCGAATGTATTTTCAAGAAGCTGTCATTGTGAGCCGCAGGGGTAACGCGCAGACATGGGCGCCAATATGGCCGGCGCGGCAGCAGCGGCGGTCCGGTGAGCGGCTGGAAATGCGCTTTGCCGTGAGGCTGCGCGCATGCCGTATTTTTGTGAGCGCGTTGGTCTGATGCGGCGGAAAATCGCGCTGATCGTTGCCGTGGCGCTGGTCGGCGTTGCCGCCGGCCTCGGCGCAGCGGCGCTTTCGGCGTTAATTCACGGTGTTGAAATTCTAGCCTTCGGACAGGGAGAATCGGCAGCGCTGCGCATCGTGACCGACGGTACGACGCCTTTGCGGCGTTTGCTGGCGCTGATGGGCGGCGGGGCGCTGGTCACGCTCGGCTGGTGGTGGCTGCAAACGCGCGGCCGGCCTGTGGTGAGCGTCGAAGCTGCTGTGGTGGCGGAGACATCGGCGGCGGCGCGGCCGCCATTCCCCGAAGGCGTCATCCATGCATTACTCCAGATTGTGGCCGTCGGTGTAGGAGCGCCCGTCGGGCGGGAGGTGGCGCCGCGCGAATTGGGTGCGCTGTTCGCCGGACGCATCGCCGATGCGCTGAAAATCGATGATGAAATGCGGCGCGTGCTGGTGGCCTGCGGCGCGGCCGCCGGGCTGGCCGGTGTGTATCATGTGCCGTTCGCCGGTGCGATCTTTGCCCTGGAAATATTGCTCGGCGCGTTTACCGTGCGCAATGCGAGTATCGCTTTGGCCGTTTCGGTTATTGCCACGGTGGTGGCGCGGATCGAGGTTTCGCCCGAAGCGTTTTATGCCGTCGGCCAGGTCAGCGTTTCGATTTCTTCCGTGCTGTGGGCGGCTGTTGTGGGGGCGCTGGTGGGGCTGCCGGCTGAAGGCTTTGGCCGTGCGGTCAAAGAAGCTGAAAGGCGCCGCTGTCGGAAATTTCAGGTGCTCTGGGCAATGCCTTTGGCGTTTTTATTGAGCGGCATCGTGGCGATCTGGTTGCCGCAAGTACTGGGCAATGGTCGCTCGGTGGCGCAGACTGCGTACTGGGGGGCGTCGCTCGGGCTATGCGCGGCGTTGCTCATCGCCAAGGCGGCCGTGGTTTTGCTGACACTGCGTAGCGGGGTGTTCGGCGGTACGCTGACGCCGGCGCTGGCGCTCGGCGCAGTCGCGGGGCTGTTGGCAGGCTTGCTGGTGCAGCCGTTCTGGCCGTCCGTCGATTTGCTGACGGCATCCCTGGCGGGGTCGGCGGCTTTTCTGGCAGTGTCGATGCGTGCGCCTTTGACCGCGCTGGCGCTGGTGATCGGATTTACGGCGCAGTCCGCGCCGGGGTATCTGACCCTGGCGGCGGCTGTGGCTGCGGGCATGTTCGTCGCGGCGCTGTGGCCTGCGGCGCGCCGGCATAATTGATGCGTTTGCCTGATGGCGAAAGGGCAGGCGAAGGCGTGGGATAATGGACGCCCATCCAATGCCAGATTTACGAAGGAGCGCGATCTCATGAGCAATGCAGGCACTTTTCCCAAGGATATTTACACGGAACCGCAGGCCGATGTGCATACGCTGAAATGCCTGGGGCCGCTGACACGCATGGCTGGACTTTGGCAAGGCGAGCGCGGCATGGACGTTAAGCCCAAGGCCGAGGGGCCAAAGCAGCAGACTTATGTGGAACGCATCGAACTACAGCCGATCGATCCGCAGACCAATGGCCCGCAGCTGTTCTATGGCCTGCGCTATCACACGCACATCACCAAACCGGATCAGGTCAAGACTTACCATGACCAAGTCGGTTACTGGTTGTGGGAACCGGCGAACGGCACGGTCATCCACACCTTGACCATCCCGCGCGGGCAGGTGGTGATGGCCGGCGGCACGGTTGCGCCGGATGCCAATGAGTTTGAACTCACTGCCCGCCTGGGCGATCCGGTTTATGGCATTTGCTCGAATCCCTTTCTCGACCATGCATTTAAGACCGTTGAGTTTCGCATCCGGGTCCGGTTTAACGACGATGGCACCTGGTTCTACGATGAAGATACGGTCATGAAGATTCAGGGACAGGCGGAATTGTTTCACCATACCGACCATGATGTGCTGACCCGGATCGCTGAGGCGACGCCCAATCCGTTGGCGCGCGTCTGAGCGGTGATGGCAGGCAGGGAAGCCCGTCTGGTACTGCAACAGTCGAAACGAAAAAGCCTGTGGCAGGTGACTGCATAATCGGAGAAAAATGCGGAGGATGCCGTGCTCGTTAATTGTGTTGCCTATCTGAATGGGGCGCGTCTGGCGGACATTGCCGTTGAGGATATTGGCCGTTACCTCGGTCAGCCGGGATGCTTTGTTTGGGTGGCCTTGTGCGATGCGACGCCGGAAGAACTGGAGTTCATGCGCAAAGCGTTCGGACTGCATGAACTGGCGGTGGAAGACGCCAGGCACGGCGAACAACGGCCAAAAATCGAGGAATACGGCGATTCGCTGTTTTCCGTCATGCGGCTGCTGGATTTTAAGGAAGGCGAATTCAGTGTTGGTGAGCTGGACGTGTTTGCCGGACACAACTATGTTCTCTCGATCCGGAATAACAGCACTCGGGATTTCCAGGTCGTGCGCGAGCGTTGTGAACGCCAGGCGGGGTTGCTCAGGCAGGGCGCCGGATTTGTGCTTTATGCCCTCATGGACGCGGTTGTTGATCGCTATTTTCCGATCATCGACGCACTGGAAATGACGCTGGAGGAAATCGAAGAGCGGATTTTCGAAAAGGGCGCAGCCAATGCCAATGTCAGGCGGCTGTATGACCTCAAGCATCAAGCCATGCAATTGCGGCATGCCGTTGCCCCGCTGCGGGAGGCCGTCGGAAAACTCTCCGGCGAGCTGGTGCCTGAGTTATGCGCCAATTCCCGCGAATATTACCGCGATGTTTACGACCATCTGACGCGCATCAACGCTTCCATTGACGCCATCCGTGAAACGATCGGCACGGCCATTCAGGTAAATCTTTCGATGGTGACCATCGAAGACAACGAAGTCACCAAGCGCCTTGCCGCCTGGGCCGGGATCTTTGCCATGGCAACCGCTTTTGCTGGTATTTGGGGGATGAATTTCAAGGAAATGCCGGAACTGGGCTGGGCATACGGTTATCCGATGGCGCTGGGCGTCATCGTTTCCGCCAGCGTCATTCTCTACATCCGCTTCAAACGCGCGGGCTGGCTGTAGCGGAAGTATCTATCCGGGAGCGGTTGGGCGGCGGATTATGCGCCGCCGTGTCTTTGGGCAAAGTCGAGCCGCTATTGGCGCTTTTGGAGCGCCCCCGAAATCCAAAAAACAGGGTAGAAAACATAAATTGCTCTGAGGTCCTTTAAATACAAGGGGCTCAGGGCATCAAAAAACATAAACTGGAACACCGTGCCCGACCAACCCTCTGCAACCCTTATAAACAGCGCATCTCCAGGCAGGCGCCCGGAAACGCCCTATCCACACGGGTTTCGGGGCATGTGCTCTGAGATGCCCTGTTTACACGGGCTCCAGCGGCGCCTAAAAAACCTCTCACTGTAGGCGAGCGGTTTGGGGAAAAGGGCAAAGGGATAGAAAGAGCAACAGTGGGCAGAATCAGATTTTGTCTGAAATGAACAGCGCTCAGCCCGCTGCCACTTCGGGGCATCTCCTCCACAGGGAGAGAATTAAAAAAACATCGACTGCCGACGCGACGGCTCCGTTATGCTTTCCCAAAAAGAGCTGCCCGCAAGCCCGCGTATTTAGGGCATTTCCGCAGGGTATGCCGTGAAACCCTTATAAACAGGGCATCTCCGGACAGGCGCCCGGAAACGCACTATCCACGCGGGTTTCGGAGCATGTGCTCTGAGATGCCCTGTTTACGAGGGCTCCAGCGGCGCCTGTCGGTGAATGTGCTGCGTGTGGCCCCGGCCGGCGCCGATCAGGCTTGCGGCACGGTGTCGATGAAGGCCGGGCGCTGCATCAGCTTGTCGTAAAGCCGGGCGAGGTTGGCGTACCGTTCACGCCAGTTAACTTCGGGCAGGCGGAATTCGAGATAGCCTAGCGCACAGCCGACGCTGACATCCCCCAGCGTGTACTGTTTGCCGATGCAATAGGCGCCGTTCCCCAGGTCGTTCGACATGTATTCGCAGCCGCGGGCGATCTTGCCGTACTGGCGGTCGATCCATTCCTGGCTGCGCTGGAGAGACGGGCGCTTGCGTTCAAGAAAAATCTGTGCCGCCGCATCGCAGATGCCGTCAGCCAGAGCGGCCCAGCGCTTGACTTCGGCGCGCTCGCGATTGGATTCGGGCATCAGCTTGTTGTTCGGGGCAACGCTGTCGATGTATTCGACGATCACGCCCGAATCGAACAGCACGGTCGAATCGTCGAGAATCAGGACAGGAACCTTGCCGAGCGGATTGATGTCCGGAACGCCGGACGTTGCGTCCCACGGCGAATCGATGACAAATTCGTAATCGATCTTCTTCTCGGCGAGAACGACTCGTACCTTGCGAACAAAGGGGCTGGTAAGCGTGCCAACAAGCTTCATCTTTTAGCGTGAGGGGCAAAAATGACGCGGTCGATTATAGCATCGGCCGCAAGGATGCTGCTCAATAGTGTGAAATAGTGCACAAATTTCACGCCAATACAGGTCGCTGATGCTACACAATTTTGCCGGACGCACGTGCGCGGCCGCCACCGTTTCCGCTCAGGTACTCAGGTAGAATGGCGTCGGAACCGCACCGTTCGATCGGCGGCAGATGCGCTTCGCACCGGGCCGCTGCCTTGTGTTTTGACAAAAATGACAGGAATACAGGAATACGAGATGTCCAAAATGTCTTTTGAACCCATTGTTGCGCTGTCGCCGCTGGATGGCCGTTATGCTGGCCGGGTTGACGCGCTGCGTGCGCAGTTTTCCGAATATGGCCTGATTCGCCGTCGGCTGGAAGTGGAAATCGGCTGGCTCAAGGCGTTGGCGGCCGAGCCGCATTTTGCTGAGATTCCACCGTTTTCGGCACAAGCCAGCGCAGCGCTTGATGCCCTGGTTGCCGGGTTTTCTCCTGCCCAGGCCGTCGAGGTCAAGGCGATCGAGGCAGAGACCAATCACGACGTCAAGGCGCTGGAATACTGGATCAAAAAAGCCTTGGCCGACACTCCTGAAGTGATGCGCGTTGGCGAATTTATTCACTTCGCCTGTACTTCGGAAGACATCAACAATCTCTCGCACGCGCTGATGCTCAAGTCGGCGCGCGACGAAGTGTTGTTGCCGGCGCTCGACCGCGTTATTGAACGCATGCGCGACCTGGCGCATATGCATGCCACCCTGCCGATGATGTCGCGTACCCATGGGCAACCGGCCACGCCGACGACGCTCGGCAAGGAAATCGCCAACGTCGTCGCCCGGCTCGATCGCGCGCGCGGCCGCATTGCGGGCGTCAGCCTGCTGGGCAAAATCAACGGCGCGGTCGGCAACTACAATGCGCATCTGGCGGCGTATCCGGATTTTGACTGGGAAAGCTTTGCGCGCCGTTTCGTCGAGGGGCTGGGCCTGGAATTCAATCCTTACACCATCCAGATCGAACCGCACGATGCTCTGGCCGAGCTGTTCGACGCCTTTGTCCGTGTCAATACGATTCTGATCGACTTTGACCGCGACGTCTGGGGCTATATCTCGCTCGGTCTGTTCCGGCAGAAGCTGAAAGCCGGCGAGATCGGTTCCTCTACGATGCCACACAAAGTCAACCCGATTGATTTTGAAAATTCGGAAGGCAATCTCGGCCTGTCCAACGCACTGTTGCGGCATTTATCCGAAAAACTGCCGATCTCGCGCTGGCAGCGCGATCTGACCGACTCGACGGTGCTGCGCAACATGGGTGTGGCGTTTGGCTACGCGCTATTGGCCTACGATTCGCTGCTGCGCGGCCTGGGCAAGCTGGAGGCGGACGCCGAGCGCCTGAATGCCGACCTCGACGCCAACTGGGAACTGCTGGCCGAACCCATCCAGACGGTGATGCGGCGTTACGGCGTGGCCAACCCCTACGAAAAACTCAAGGCGCTGACGCGCGGCCAGCGCGTTTCGCGCGAAGATATGCAGGCATTCGTCCGCACGCTGGAAATTCCCGATGCGGCCAAGGCGGAACTCCTGGCGCTGACGCCGCAGACCTATGTTGGTAAGGCGGTCGAACTGGCGCAGCGTATTTGACGGAGGAAGCGCGCATGTCTGAAATACCAAAGTCGTCAGAAACGCCGATATCGCCGGAATCGCCCGATTTGCCTGCGTCGGCGGTCGGCGAAAAGATGGACGACGAAGCGGCGGCCGCATCGGCTGCCAGTTTTGCAGCCAATCTCAAAAAACTGCCGGGCATTTCGCATTTGGCAGCCATTGATCTGTTCGACGCCGAAGGCGATGCCGTGGCGCGTGTCGAAAATAAACCCGGCAGCCAAGGGGCGCTGGCAATCTACAACCACCTGGCGCAGACATATGGCGCGATTACGCCGGAAGCCGCGCGCAAAGGGCTGGATTTGTTTGCAGAACATGCTGCGGACGCCCGCGCGCATCCCGGCAAGCATCCCAACATCGACCGGCTGCTTACCCTGATCAAAGATAAAAAAACGCTGCGCATCAAGCATGTATTTGCATTCTGAAGGCATGCCTTGCTGAAGAACGGGAAAGGAGGAAATCCGATGAATGTGACCCGACGACGTGCGCTCGGCCTCATTGCCGCTTCCACATTACTGGCCGCGTGTGGAAAATCCGTCAAACTGGCCGCGATCGCCCCCGGCAAAACGGTGCTTGCCTTTGGCGATAGCGTCACGTTTGGCACCGGCGCCGCGCCTGGCGAAGACTGGCCGTCGCTGATCGCCGCACGAACCGGTTGGCGCGTGATCAACGCCGGCGTTCCGGGCGATACGGCAGAAGCCGGTAAAAACCGCCTGCCGGCGTTGCTGGCCGAACATCGCCCCGATCTGGTGATCGTGGAAATCGGCGGTAATGACTTTTTGCGTCGCCGGCCAGATGAATCGGTCAAGAAAGACATTCGGCAGATGCTGCGCGAAATTCGCCAGCAGGGCGCTACGGTTGTTCTGGTTGCCGTACCGGCATTTTCCCTGATGAGCGCCGTAGGAAAACCGGCGGATTCGCCGATTTATCAGGCATTGAGCAAAGAGGAAGAAATTCCCGTCATTGCCGATGTTTTTTCCGGCGTGCTTGGCCGGGCGGAGTTGCGTGCCGACCCGATTCACCCCAATGCCCAGGGTTACGCGCGTATGGCGGCAGAAATGACCGATCGCTTGCGGGAGTTGGGGCTGTTTTCCGGCAGCCGTTAGCAGATACCAATCCGCGGCCGCCTATTGATGGGTTTGACACTACGCTGGAAAGTAAAGCGCTTTCTGGCAAAGCGTGAGCATGTGAAAACATGAACACACAGGAGGAGGCAACTATGGAATTTGCATCGAAAACGGTTCTGGTTACGGGCGGCGGATCGGGTATTGGCAAGGCGGCAGCGCTGGCCTATGCAAAAGAAGGGGCGGCGGTGGCGCTGACATACATTACCAGCGCGGAGGAGGCTGCCAGCGTGGTGCGCGACATTCAGGCCGCAGGCGGCCGGGCGCTGGCTATTCAGGCCGATCTAACACGGGAAAGTGAGGTGGAAAAAGTGTTCGAGCAGGCCGAAGGCGAACTGGGTGCGCTCGATGCGGTATTTGCCAACGCAGGCGGCATCATCGGACGTTGCCCGACGACAGAGATGACTCTTGATTTCTGGCGCGAAGTCATTGATGTCAATCTGACGAGTACTTTTCTGACGGCGCGAGCGGCATTTCAGCGCATGGCGCGGCGTCGCCAAGGCGCTATCGTGACGATGGCGTCACTGGCTGCTTTCAACGGTGCGGGGCCGGGTGCGGCCGCCTATGCGGCGGCAAAAGGCGCCATCGTGGCTTATACCCGTGCATTGGCGAAAGAGGGTGGGCCGCTCGGTATCCGCGTCAACGGCGTCGCCCCCGGGCTGATTGCCACGCGTTTTCACGAGCGCTTCAATACCCCGCAAGGGCGTCAGGCAGTTGTCGAGGCTACGCCGTTGGGCTGTGAAGGCGCGCCTGACGATGTGGCGCAAAGCGTGCTGTTTCTCAGCTCGGCGCGCTCGGCCTTCGTCACCGGCGAGATTGTGCAGATTAACGGTGGGGTGGGGTTCTTCTGAACTTTGTGGGGCTGATTGGGCATCACGCCAGGCCATGTCGTCTTGCGCCGGTTTTATTGCGGATGCAGAACCAGCGTTAGTGGAAGGCGAATGAAGGCAGCGTCATTGCCGGACGTGGCCACGACCACGGCAAAAGCACAAATCGTATGGGCGTGACGATGACGGGAATGACCGCCATCGGTTTAATCATGGCATCACCAAAGGTGAGTATCGGCCGCGGAGGATTTATGTTGCCGAACATGATCGACGGGGGATGAGCCGAGTACCGAAGCCGGACAGGTGCAGAACCAGGTGATGAAACACGGCCCAGCAGTGATGGGCAGCACACTGACAAAATGCCGAGGGGCATTTCTTAAAGCGCAGGACGTGCCAGCCAGCGTGCGATAAAGATCAGCCTGGCCAAGGCACGCAGGCATATTTATCCGTTGCTTGGCGGTAGTGATTTCCGCGTGTTACCAGGGTTACCCATGGCCGGGAATGAGGCCGGTGTGGAAGATGAAAAAGAAGAGGGATCAAGAGGCTTCCCGATCTTGGCGATGTCGGACATCAGGGCTTAATCATCGTGTGGTGCAGACAGGCACTGGCTTCGTAGGTCGAGACGGATGCCACTGGGGGTCAATGTATCGTGCGTTCAATTTATTCCGAAGTGTCGGGGGCTAGAGCCGGTGGGGCGGGGAGTTGAGGCAGAACAATTGACGGTTCGGGAATCTCGGAATCTACGGGATTTTCAGGAGATGCAGCGGAGGATTCCGGCAAAACAGTGGTAGTGGGCGGCATGGAGGCTGTATCGCTTTGCTGCATGTCGGTTTTTTCGGCCCTCTCTTTTTCGGTCTTTCTTTTTACGGCCTTTTTTGTGTCTCCGGAAATCGCCTGACGAATGACGGCAGCCGTCTGGGGATGACTGTTCTGGACAGCGTAAAACAGTGGGTTTTTGCCCTTGCCATCTTCGCTGTTGGGGTCAGCGCCCCTATCGAGTAAAAGCCGGGTAAGCTTGGGTTGTCCTGTCGCGGCGGATAAATGCAGGACAGTTTGATTTGCCGCCGTCCTGAGGTTGATGTCGGCCTTTTCTTCGAGCAGCGCTTCCACTTCACGTATTCCGCCAGAAATGACGGCAACGTGCAGCGGTGTCATGCCAATTCGATCCTGGGCGTTAACATCGGCGCCCTTGGAAATCAGGAAAGCGCTGGTGCGGCTGTTACCGTAAAAGGCGGCGATATGCAGTGGGGTTCTGCCGAGCGTATCCTTGGTGTCGACTTCAGCACCATCGTCAATCAGCTTGCCGATTGCCTTAATATCACCGTGGGCAGCCGCTTTGGCAAGCGGTGTCTCGCCTGCTAGCACCATTTCCGTTGCGTCGATATCCTCCGTTTTTCTGCAAAAACCGAGACCGGCAATCAATACGGCGATCAGCAGCACGACGGCAAAGCGGCGGCCAAAGGCGAAAGCGGGACGGTCGGTTTTCATGGGGGATTGGCGTATCTGCGTGAAGATTGATCAATCATACAGTGAAACTGCCGAAAAAGCGCTGTGCCCGGGTTGTCTCATTGCCAGTGGTTTGGGTGAGTGCGAGGCGCCAGTCGTGTTGATTCGCGTTGATTTTCCCGCAATGATGTTGCGCTTTGTCGCCACTGATCAAACGCTGAAGCGCTTTTGCATTTTTCATTGTGCTCAGGTTGACGTTACAATCACACTTTCTCCCTTGTGTTGCCGGGCTTCGTGGTCGTGGCGGCACCTCGGCTGCACCGGAATCCTCCCCGGTGCGGCTGGCGGCTGCAGGAGAATTTGCCTGTACTGTTTTGTATTTACCTTTTTAATTTGACAAGGAAATTCAGACTATGTCCCGTTACACCGGACCACGCCTCAAAGTTATGCGCGCCCTAGGCGTCGAATTGCCTGGCCTATCGCGCAAATCGATTGAAAAACGTCCGCATCCGCCTGGTCAGCATGGTGGCAAGATGCGCAAAAAATCAGAATTCGGCGCGCAACTCCAGGAAAAGCAGAAGATTCGCTATAACTATGGCCTGGGTGAAAAACAGTTGCGCCGTCTGATTGTTGAAGCAGAACGCTCGAAAGATCCGACCGGCGAAAAACTGATTGAGCTGGCCGAACGTCGTCTCGACAATGTCGTATTCCGCGCCGGTTTTGCGCCGACCGGTATTGCGGCGCGTCAACTCGTTCGTCATGGACATATTCGGCTCAATGGCCGCCGGGTCGATATTCCCTCTGCGCGTGTCAAACCGGGTGATGTTATTTCACTGAGCGAACGCGGTCAGCGCATTCCCATGGTGACGGAAACACTGGCCGAGCCGGCGCTGCGCCGTCCCGAGTGGATCAGCTTCGACGAGCAGGCGCACACGGCAACCATTGCCCGGACGCCATCCGCCGACGAAGCGCCGTTTCCGATTGACCTCAAGCAGGTGGTCGAGTATTACGCCAATCGCCTGTAGTCTGGCAGACCGCTTACGCGGCGTGTTGTTTTTTCCGGCCTTGCTTTGGCAAGGCCGGTTTCGTTAACAGCCGCTTTTTTGGCATAGATGGGTATCTCGGATAATCAATCTACGCAGAATGCGTATCATCCGTAGTCGCATATCCCGTAGGATTAATTTTTCTGATTGATTTCTGGGTAGCAGGCGTTTCGGCTACAATCGGGCTTTCCCGCTGCTGAGCATTTCCATGACCAAATACGTTTTTGTGACCGGTGGCGTCGTGTCCTCGCTGGGCAAGGGCATCGCCGCGGCGTCCCTGGGTGCGATTCTCGAATCACGCGGCATCAAAATCACGCATCTCAAGCTCGATCCTTATATTAACGTTGATCCCGGCACCATGAGTCCCTTCCAGCACGGGGAAGTGTTCGTGACGGAGGATGGCGCCGAAACCGATCTGGATCTCGGGCACTATGAGCGCTTTACCAGCGTCAAAATGAGTAAGCGCAACAACTTCACGACTGGTCAGATTTACGAATCAGTCATCAAGAAGGAGCGGCGCGGCGAATATCTTGGCAAGACAGTGCAGGTGATTCCGCACGTCACCGACGAAATCAAGGCGCATATCCGCTTGGGTGCAGAAGGCGCTGAAGTGGCGATCATTGAGGTGGGTGGCACAGTCGGTGATATCGAATCCCTGCCTTTCCTGGAAGCGATTCGTCAGATGGGGCTGGAAGAAGGGCGCGACAACGCCTGTTATATCCATTTGACCCTGCTACCGTATATTCCAACGGCCGGGGAACTCAAGACCAAGCCAACACAGCACTCGGTCAAGGAACTGCGCGAGATCGGCATACAGCCGGATGTGTTGCTGTGTCGTACCGAGCGTCCGGTACCCGCAAGCGAGAAAGAAAAAATTGCGCTGTTCTGTAACGTGCAGCCTGAGGCGGTGATCGAGTGTCTGGATGCCGATTCAATCTACAAAATTCCGGCGATGCTGCACAATCAGATGCTTGATGAAATCGTCTGCCACAAGCTGCATATTCTCGCCAAAGCCGCCGATCTCTCGGTATGGAAGCGGCTGGTTGAGGCGCTGGAAAATCCGGAGCGTACGCTCAATATCGCCTTCGTCGGCAAATACGTCGATCTGACCGAATCCTATAAGTCGCTGATCGAAGCCTTGTCGCATGCCGGAATGAATACGCGCAGCAAGGTTAAGATTCACTACATTGATTCTGAAGAAATCGAACGCGCGGGATGTCGTCTGCTAGATGGTATGGACGCTATCCTCGTTCCCGGCGGATTCGGCCGGCGCGGCACGGAAGGGAAGATTCTTGCAATCCGCCATGCGCGCGAAAACAAGATTCCGTATCTGGGCATCTGTCTGGGCATGCAACTGGCCGTCGTTGAGTACGCTCGCCATGTTGCCGACATGGAGGGGGCGCACAGCACCGAATTTTCCCAGGCGACACCTTACCCGGTGATCGGTCTGATTACCGAATGGCAGGATGCTTCCGGCAAAGTTGAAAAGCGCGACGAGCGCTCTGACCTGGGCGGGACGATGCGTCTGGGCGGCCAAATCTGCCAGTTGCGTGAAGGGACGCTGGCGCGCGAAATTTACGGGCAACCAACGATTGTCGAACGCCATCGGCATCGCTATGAAGTCAATAATGCCTTGCTTGGCGAACTCGAGGCCAAGGGGCTGGTCGTCTCCGGCCGCGCACCGGGCACCGAGCTGTGCGAAATGATCGAATTGCCGCGTGACCAACATCCCTGGTTTGTCGGTTGCCAGTTCCACCCGGAATTTACATCGTCACCGCGTCTCGGGCACCCGCTGTTTACAGCGTTCGTCCGTGCAGCCATCGACTACCAGAATCGTGGAGAGCGCGCATGAAACTCTGTGGTTTTGACGTTGGCCTTGACAGGCCGCTGTTCCTTATCGCGGGTCCATGCACGGCTGAATCGCTCGAGCTTTGTGTCGACGTTGCCGGAACCCTGAAGGAAATCTGTGCCGAGCTTGCCTTGCCCTATATTTTCAAAGCCTCTTACGACAAGGCAAATCGTAGTTCCGGGCAGTCACCGCGTGGCCCCGGACTTGAGGTGGGGCTACGCATGCTCGAGGAGGTTCGCCGCCAGACAGGCGTTCCCGTCCTGACCGATGTCCATGAAATCGCCGATATTACGGCAGTTGCTTCCGTGGTCGATGTGCTGCAGACACCGGCCTTTCTGTGCCGTCAGACGGATTTCATCCACGCCGTCGCAGCGACGGGTAAGCCGGTCAATATCAAGAAAGGGCAGTTCCTGGCACCGGGTGATATGAAACACGTCGTCGCCAAGGCCAGGGAGGCCAACGGCAGCGCAGAGACTCTGATGGTCTGCGAACGCGGCGCTTCATTCGGCTACAACAATCTTGTTTCTGACATGCGTTCGCTGGCAATTATGCGTGAAGCCGGCTGTCCGGTTGTGTTCGACGCTACGCACTCGGTGCAATTGCCTGGCGGACAGGGAAGCTCTTCCGGCGGGCAGCGCGAGTTTGTGCCGGTGCTGGCGCGTGCCGCCGTTGCGACGGGCATTGCCGGCCTGTTCATGGAAACGCATCCGTGTCCGGAAAAAGCCTTTTCCGACGGACCCAACAGCTGGCCGCTTGATCGCATGGCCTCGCTGTTGCGCGTAGTGACGGCGCTTGATGGCCTCGTCAAGGCGCATGGTTTTGAGGAAATGCACTGAGCATTGATAAAGACTGGAATTTTTGCCCGTTCTGGGCAGATCGGGAGTGTGCAGTTCTGGTAAAAACTCCGGCAGAGAAAATGAAAATTCTGACCAATGAAGGAAAGCCATGAGTTCAGTCGTTGATATCGTCGCCCGTGAAGTTCTTGATTCACGCGGCAATCCTACCGTCGAATGCGATGTCCTGCTCGAATCGGGCGTTCTTGGCCGCGCGGCAGTGCCTTCGGGCGCTTCGACAGGCACGCGCGAGGCCGTCGAACTGCGTGATGGCGACGCGGCGCGTTATACCGGCAAAGGCGTGACGCAGGCCGTCGAAAACGTTAATACCGAGATCGTTGAGGCGGTTATTGGCCTGGATGCGCAGGAACAGGCTTTCATTGACCAGACGCTGGTTCAGCTCGATGGCACGGAAAATAAATCGCGCCTGGGCGCCAATGCCATTCTGGCCGTTTCGATTGCTGTCGCCAAAGCTGCTGCAGAAGAGTCGGGCCTGCCGCTGTACCGCTATTTCGGCGGTTCCGGGCCGATGCAGATGCCGGTGCCGATGATGAATATCGTCAACGGCGGCGAGCATGCCAATAACAATCTTGATTTCCAGGAGTTCATGATTCTGCCCATTGGTCAGAACTCCTTCCGTGAAGCACTGCGTTGCGGCGCCGAGGTATTTCACACGCTGAAAAAACTGATCGATAAGCGGGGGATGTCGACGGCCGTCGGCGATGAGGGTGGTTTTGCGCCCAATCTGTCCAGCCATGCCGAAGCCCTGAAGCTAATTGTCGAGGCGATCGAAGCGGCCGGCTATTTCCCGGGAGAAGACGTGCTGCTTGGGCTTGACTGTGCGGCCTCGGAATTTTTCAAGGAAGGTAAATATCATCTGACCGGCGAAGGGTTGCAGCTGACTTCTACGCAGCTTGTCGATTACCTTGCCAATCTGGCCGACACTTTTCCCATCATTAGCATTGAGGATGGCATGGCTGAGGATGACTGGAGCGGCTGGAAGCTGCTGACCGAGCGCTTGGGCAAACGCATCCAGCTGGTCGGCGACGATGTGTTTGTCACCAATACCCGGATTTTCAAGGATGGTATCCAGCAGGGCATTGCCAATTCGATTCTCGTCAAGATCAACCAGATCGGTACGCTTTCGGAAACCTTTGCCGCTATCGAAATGGCTAAACGCGCAGGATACACGGCCGTTGTTTCGCACCGTTCAGGCGAAACCGAGGATACGACAATCGCTGATATCGCAGTCGGCATGAATGCGCTGCAAATCAAAACGGGTTCGCTGTCGCGTTCTGATCGTATCGCCAAATATAACCAGTTGTTGCGCATCGAGGAGGATCTTGGCGATACGGCAACCTATCCGGGGAGTGATGCGTTTTATAGCCTCAGATAACATGCGGCAATTTTCCATCACTCAAATCGATAGCCGGGCGCGCGGCTGATCGGGGGTATCGTGCGCTGGCTTTCTCTGGCATTGATGGTACTGGTTGCGCTTTTGCAATATCCCTTATGGTTCGGTAAGGGGAGCTGGTTGCGCGTCTGGGATGTCGATCAGCAATTGCGAGCGCAGCAGGAGATTAATCGTAAGCTGCAACTGCGCAATGCGGGCCTCGATGCGGAAGTACGCGACCTCAAGCAAGGTTACGATGCCATTGAAGAGCGCGCCCGCTTTGAACTTGGAATGGTCAAGGATGACGAGGTTTTCGTGCAGATTCCAGACAAGCGGCCGGCAGCATCCGCCGTATCGAAAGCGCGTCAAAAAGAAAATCAAGTCAAACGCAGCACAAGTCAGCTGCCTGCTGAGGTAAAGCCCTAGCATTGCGCGTATGCCGGCTTTGGTTGTTTATGCCGTCTGTCCAGAAAGCCTTATTTCAACGGATTTTTCTGTAGCACGTAGCTTCGCGCATATCTTTTTCTGGTAATGTGCGCCTGCCCGCGCCAGCAAACGTCGGAGCCTTTGATGCATGCGACGTAAAGTGGCGCATGAAATAAACAGCACACAGGAAATAAAATGTCCGTCGGCGATCAACTTTTACTGAAGGAAAGCGCATGCTGAAACCCGGAAACACCGCACCGTTATTCACACTGCCGGATGCGGACATGGCGCCGGTCGGGCTTGCTGACTTTCGCGGCAAACATAATGTCGTACTTTTTTTCTATTCTAAGGATGGCACGCCGAGCTGTATTCTGGAAGCCACGGATTTTTCAGATCATGAGGAGGCTTTCCAGAAACATGACTGTATCGCGCTGGGCATCAGCCGCGACGATTGCCTGAAGCATGCCGAATTCCGCGACCAGCATGGCATATCAGTCCCGTTGCTTTCTGACGCTGATGGCCGTGTGTGCCGGCAATACGGTGTCTGGCAGGAAAAAGAAGCGAATGAAACAGAGAAGGCAGCGGGTGGCACCAAGCGTTTTGGGATTGTCCGCTCGACATTCATCATCGATAAGCGGGGCACATTGCTTGACGCTCTATATGGCGTCAATCCGAAAGGGCATGTTGCGGATATTCTGCATCGCCTCAAGGAGCTGAAACTATGAATGAAGAGGTCATCAAAAATACCGTAGTGACGCTCGATTACAGCGTCACCGATCCCGAAGGCACGCTGGTCGATGCCGGAAAAGATCCTATCGTTTATCTGCATGGCGGCTATGACGATATTTTTCCCATGATCGAAGAAGCGTTGCAAGGCAAAAAAATTGGCGAGTCGGTGACCGTCAAAATGCAGCCGAATGATGCATTCGGTGAATACGACGCCGATCTGATCGAGATCGAGCCGCGTAGCAGTTTTCCCAAGGAATTGCAGGTCGGCATGCAGTTTGAAGGTATTCCCGAACGCGGGAATGAAGACGATATGCTGATTTACCGCGTGACCGAAATTGCCGATGACAGGGTCGTTCTCGACGGCAACCACCCGTTGGCGGGCACGGCACTAATTTTTACCTGTACAGTCAGGGCGGTGCGTCCGGCCAGTGATGAGGAAATTTCTCATGGTCACGTCCATGAGCACGGGGGGCAATGTGACTGAATATCAGACGGCGCGGCGGGAATAAAGGAAATGCTGCAAGTATGCTGATAATGGACAGATTGCCGGCGTAAACCGCGTCATTATTGTATAATCCGCCACTATTACAAGCCCGGTAGCTTCGCCGGGTTTTTTATTTCATATCGTTGCATCAGGCATGAAAGCGGCACGTATCGTGCAAAAGCGTTGCACGTCGAACCTATCCATGATGATGTCAACGAACGATGTATAAACCAATTCAATTCGATTGCGAACAGGGAGCGCGTATGGATGCGAACATTCTGAAGTACCTGAGAAGTAACGGTGAGCAACTCGATGCCGATATTTCCAAGGCGCTGAATGTACCGATGGCGCGCCTGCAACCGGCGTTTGCGCAGCTTGCCGAATCGGGCGAGCTGATCTGCTGCAAAGTGACGCGCTTTATCAATGGCAAAAAAATAGAAGGTACAAGTTACCGTTTATCCTGCGATCTGCCCGCACCTGCGCGCGGCCGCAAGCCTGGCAGTACAAAAAATAAAACGGTGTAAGTTGCTGCTCGGCCTTGCAGAAGCAGCGTAACGCTCAAACAGAATGTGTGGCGGTGACTGGGCGCTGTTGCACGAAAAGACTTCTCCTTACGTATTTCCCACATTGAACTGATGTAGAAATATCGTCAGAATCAAAGTGGGAACCCGATCATTTTTGTTGATCGGGTCAGTTATTCCAATCCATGAAATCAGGTTGGCAAAGCGGCGCGATATCTACGGATGCCCGCATACCATAAGCCAAGCGGCATGCCGCGACGTATGCGGCAGGGCGAACCGATGTGGCCGGATGATTTTTATGGATGAATATAATTTGGAGAAATTATGGTTACTGCTCCATCACTGTTCGACATTTTTGCCGCGGTAATTTTCTGCATTGCGCTGTTGCATACGTTTTCCGCCAGCTTTTTTACCCGTCTGGCCCACCGATATCACACACATTCCGGCCTGTTCCATCTGCTTGGAGAAGTGGAAGTGGTTTTCGGCTTCTGGGCGTTTGTTCTGATCTCCTCGATGGCCGTATATAGCGGGACAGAATCCGCCATCAAGTACATGGAAAGCCGCAGCTTCACCGAGCCGTTATTTGTGCTTGCCATCATGGTCGTTGCTGCCAGTCGGCCGATTTTGCACGCGGTAATGTCTTGGCTGAACGGCATTGCCAAGATATTGCCCCTGCCGAGCAATCTGGCGGTCTATTTTCTCTGCCTCTCCTTCCTGCCGATGACAGGCTCGTTTATCACCGAGCCGGGCGCCATGACATTGGCGGCGCTGATGCTCAGCGATACCTGTTTTTCCGAGAAATTGAGCCTACGCCTGCGCTATGCAACGATTGGCGTCCTCTTCGTCAATGTCTCGATCGGCGGCACGCTGACACACTTTGCCGCACCTCCCGTACTGATGGTTGCTGCGCCCTGGGGCTGGGATACGCCGTTCATGCTCACCCATTTTGGCTGGAAAGCCGCCATTGCCGTCATAATTAACGCATCGATCGTGACCTGGATTTTCCGCCATGAACTGATGGAAAAAGCCAAAAGCATGAAAGCGGATGATGCCCAGAAACCCAATATTCCCCTCCCCATCATTATTGTGCACCTGGCGTTTCTCGCGGGTGTCGTGATCTTTGCCCACCATCCGGTCATTTTCCTCGGCTTGTTCCTTTTCTTTCTCGGCTTTGCCGAGGCTTACCGAGCCTATCAGGGGCGTCTTTACATCCGGGAAGGGCTACTTGTCGCTTTTTTCCTTGCCGGGCTGATTACCTTGGGTGGTTTTCAGCAATGGTGGCTGGAACTCGTTCTGAGCGACCTCAACCCAACCTTGCTGTACTACATTGCCACGGCACTGACGGCCATCACCGACAATGCGGCGCTGACATACCTTGGCTCGCTGGTACCCGGCGTCAGTGAGCAATTCAAGTATGCGCTCGTTGCCGGTGCGGTGACGGGCGGCGGCTTGACCGTTATCGCCAACGCCCCGAACCCGGCGGGATTTTCGATTCTCAAACGCTTTTTCCCTAACCAGACGGTCCGCCCCTTGCCGCTGTTTCTGGCAGCGAGCTTGCCGACTGGCGTCGCGATTCTAGCGTTTCAGTGCCTGTAGCGAAGCGGGGCGACACTCCGAAATAGCGGCTTCCTTTGCCAAAAAACGGCGTTGCTGTACTGGCCTTGCCTTGCCGTACTGAGCATACTGCCTGCGGCTTACCGCCTTGTCTTTTAGTAAAGTTGAGCCGCTATTGAGCTTTCGAGGCACCCCCTCGGAACCCCGCGTGAATAGGGCGTTTGCGGGAATGCACCTCTAACCCACATTTCTCACACTCTCACGGTTCGGCCCCCGTTGGCGCGGCTTTTTCCTTC
>ERZ773065.47-NODE-47-length-83311-cov-7.845789_pt1 | contig 83311 bp, 78 predicted proteins | sample MGYA00580623_ERZ773065 | MGnify/ENA primary metagenome ERZ773065 (study PRJEB29015, sample SAMEA2738017) | human oral metagenome | biome: human oral; feature: human-associated habitat; material: dental | place: China | collected 2047 ... | reverse complement strand
TGATGAACTCGGCGGCTTGGGCGATTTTAGCGGATTTTTCGACCAATTTTTGGCTAGCTTTGGCGTTACCGTACTTGATATTGCTGGCAATCGTCCCGCTAAACAACACACCCTTTTGCGGCACGTAGCCGATTTGATCGTACAAATCTTCCAATTTGAGCTGGCGAATATCCACGCCGTCCAGCAAAATCTGCCCCGCCGACACATCGTAAAAACGCGGGATCAAATTGATCAACGTCGATTTGCCAGACCCAGTACTACCGATAAACGCTGTAGTTTGCCCCGGTTCAGCTGTGAAATTGATACTGGACAGCACCGGCAGGTCAGCGTCTGGATAAGTAAAAGTGACGTCTTTGAATTCAATTTTACCCGTGGCGTCATCTGGCAACTGCTGCGGTGCCGGCGGATCAACGATTGACGGCAGCGTGTCCAACACCTCGCCCACCCGCTTTACCGACACGGCTGCTCGCGGCACCATGATGAACACCATCGACAGAAGCAGGAACGAAATGATCACCTGCATGGCGTATTCCAAAAACGCCATCATATTACCAATTTGTAGATTGCCGCTGCTGATCAAATGCGCACCGAACCAGACGATCGCCACGCTAGAAAAGTTCATCACCAACGTCATGATTGGCTCGAGCAGCATCATCAGCCGGTTAACAAATAAATTCATTTTATTCAGCTCGGTATTGGCTTGCTGGAACTTTTTCTTCTCAATCTTTTCATTATGAAAGGCGCGGATAACTTTCAAACCCACCAAGTTTTCACGCGTCACCAAATTGAGCTTATCCACCAGTGTCTGCAGTTTCTTGAACCGCGGCACGGCAATCACGAACAGTATAGCGATGACGACCAGCAAAACCGACACCGCCAGAGCGATGATCCAGCTCAAATTTGGCGCATTGTGAATGGCTTTTTGCAGACCGCCAATCGCCATAATCGGCGCCATCAGGGCGATACGCAGCAGCATCGTAGTCGACATCTGAATTTGCTGAATGTCGTTGGTCGAGCGCGTAATCAGCGAAGCGGTGGAAAATTTGTTGAAATCTGCCAGCGAAAATTTCTCGATTCGAGCGAAAACTTTTTCGCGCAGCTGCCGCGCCATGCCAGTCGCGATACGCGACGCCAAAAAACCTGCCGCCGCCGAGCAGACGCCGCCGACCGCGGTCACCGCAATCATGCGCCAGCCATTGTCCCAAATCGCTTCTAAATTCTGCCCGATGATGCCGCTGTTGACGATGTCGGACATTTTGTCTGGCAACCATAAATTCGCCATCACGACAACGTAAGTGAACACGACCAGCGCGACCGCCGGCAGCCAGTACTGCGCCAATAACTTCAGTAAATGTTTCATGAATTTTGCCCTTTCGCCGGTGTGCTGTTTTTTGCCTGATATTGACCGGCGACGACTTTTTCGGTCAAATCGACGTAGCGCGCCAGCTCGTCGTCGTCTAGCACTTCAAACATTTGCGTGAACATTTGTATCGCGTGATTGTAGGCTGCCTTGTGGTATTTACGGCTTTTTTTGGTCAAACGCAGCCGGACGACGCGGCGGTCGCGCTGGTCGTTATAGCGCTCGACTAACCCGGATTCGACCATCGTATCGAGCAGCTGCGTGGCGGCGCTTTTGGAAACGCACAAAGCTTCCGCCAGCTCGCTCATGGTTTGCACTGTATCGGTATGCAAAAGCATGATTATGTGGCGCTGAACAGGCGCTAATCCTGCCGGAGCATCGACCTGGCGGTCGGCGCGGTCAATCGACCGCTTCAATTTATGCAAGCAGTGCACCAGCCGGGCAACTTGCTCGCTTCGACTATATTTCGTTCCAGAAAATAACTTCATACTCTAAATAGTTTAACTGCTAAACTATTTAGAGTCAATAGAAAAAGTCCGCTTTTTTTTAATGCGGACTTTTTCTCGAAGACGGCTTATTTAGTACATTCCCATGCCTGGCATGCCGCTGCTAGCAGCAGCGCTTGGCGCTTCTTTCTCTGGCAGGTCAACCACCAGCGCGCCCATCGTCATCGCCGTACCAGCGATTGAGGCGGCGTTTTGCAGCGCCTCTTTGGTGACGCGCACCGGGTCAACCACGCCGCTTGATTTCAAGTCGATTAGCTCGGTCGGGTGATTGACGTCGATACCCTGACCAGCTTTGGCTTTGCGCACCTGCGGCAACCACTCGTCGGCATTTAGACCGGAGTTAGCCAGCAAGATTCTAAACGGTTGTTCGAGCGCGTTGATGAGCAGCTTTTCGCCCGCCAGCACCGACGCATCTTTACCGTTAGACACTTTGTAATTATGCGCCAAATTCACCAGCGTCACGCCGCCGCCCGGCACGATTCCCTCGGCTAGCGCCGCTTTGACCGCCGCCACAGCGTCATCGACGCGGTATTTCTTTTCCTCGATTTCGGTCTCGGTCGCGCCGCCGACTTTGATAACCGCCACTTCGCCGGTCAAAGCCGCCTGGCGTTTAAGCAGATTATTGCGCGTGTAGTCGCTCGAAGCTTCGCGGACTTGCACTTCGATTTGGTCGACGCGCGCCTGCACTTCGCTCTTGCTGCCGGCGCCTTCGACAATCGTCGTCAAATCTTTCGTGGCGATAACCTTGCGCGCCGAACCGATGACATCGCTGCCGACATTATCGAAACTCATGCCCGTGTCTTCGGTAATAACCTTCGCGCCGACCAGCGCTGCGATGTCGTACAGCACGTCTTTATCGCTTGGCGCTTTAATCGCCAGCGCGTTAAACGAGCCCTTCAAGCGGTTAAGCACCAGCAAACTGAGCGCTTCGCCGTCTACATCGTCAGCGATTAGCACCAAATCTTTCTTGCCGCTCTGCGCAATCATTTCGAGCAGCGGTACGAACTCCTGCGCCGACGAAATCTTTTTATCGGTCACCACGACTGCCGGCTTGTCGTATACCGCTTCCATGCGCTTGGGGTCGGTCACCATGTACGGACTGACGAAACCGCGCTGTACCGTGAAACCTTCGACCACTTCGCTCTCCAGCTCCAAGCCGCGGCCTTCCTCGACCGTCACCACGCCGTTTGGACCGATTTTGTCCATGACGTCAGCTATCAGCGCGCCAATCGCTTCATCGCCTGCCGAAATCGTCGCTACCTCGGCAACGCGTTTTTTGTCGCCTTTGATGTCTTCCGCTTGTTTGGACAGCTCTTTGGTAATTTCGGTGGCGGCGCGCTCCAGACCTTTGCGCAGCAGCATCGGATTGTGCCCGGCAGCAATAAGCTTGTTGGCTTCGTTCAAAATATGATAAGTTAAAACCGTCACGGTTGTCGTACCGTCGCCGGCGACATCGTTCATTTTGTTGGCAGCTTGCTTAATCAATTCAGCGCCGACTTTGAAACCTAGCGTTTCGTCGTCGACATCCTCGATGTCGATACTTTTCGCGACTGTCACGCCGTCGTGCGTCACGCTCGGTCCGCCGTAGTTTTTATCGACCACTACGTTGCGTCCTTTCGGACCCATCGTTGTCTTGACGGCATTATACAAAACCTCTGCCCCGCCCAGCACGCGGCGGCGCGCATCTTCGTCGTAAAATACTTTTTTCGCCATTTTATTCCTCCACTAGCGCGAGGATGTCCTCGTCTTTGATGATTAAGTATTCTTCTTTGTCGAGTTTGACCGTGGTCGCAGCGTAGTTTTTATACACCACGTTTTGACCGGTTTCGACCTCTTTAACGCTTGAGCCGACAGCGATTACCTTGGCTGCCTCCGACTTTTCTTGCGCCGATTCAGGGAGCAGAATCCCACTCGCAGTTTTGCTCGGTTTCTTCTCCTTGACGGCGACAACGAAGTGCGCCATCGGCTTGATTGGTGAACTCATCAATTACCCCTTTCGTGTTAACTGGCACTCTCTACCTGGGAGTGCTATTTCTAGCACTCAGTATATACGAGTGCTAATAGTTTTGCAAGCATTCGCAAAAATATAAATCATTCGTCGCGCATGTCTTTTATCGGATTGCGGCGCGTGTTGCGCAGCAGCGGCATCAAGCTAGCCAGCAGCGCCGCGGCGATGATGCTAGCGACCGTCAGGGCGAGCGCTGGCAAATTCAGTGCGAACAACTTAAACTCCAAGCTCAAATCGCGCGGCGAAATCACGTAGCGCGCCGTAACTGACAAATCGGCAGAAAAAGCGTTATTTACGACTGCCGCTGCAATCAGCCCGGCGAAAATGGCAAATAGCGCAATCAGCCCGGCGAGCAGCAATGTATACGTCAGGTAAATTTGCGCGATATCTAGCCGCGTCGCCCCGAGCGCGCGAAACACTGCCGACTCCTTGCGGCTGTCGGCGATGGTGCGCGAAATCGTCAGCATCAAAATAAACGCTGCCACGCCGACGACGCCGAGCAGCGCATACCAGATGATTGGCGTGATTTGCTGCCGAACTTCGTCGAGCACGATGGAATTGCTGCCAAACGGCATCACGAAATTGCTGATTCCGTCAGCGCACAAATCTTTGTCTTTGCTAGAACCCTCGCACCGGGTAGCGCGGTCGAAGTTGCGCGCTTGGTCGGCGCTGGCAAATTCGTAAATTACCGCGCCGCTCAGCAGCGCGTTGGTGCGCGTATTTTCCGTCGAAAGCACGCCCGGCAGGTATTTTTTCGCCGCCGCCGAAGCTTCGAAAGTCTGCTTCGGGATAACCCAGCGCTCCGGCAAATTAGCGCTCAGCATGTTCGCGAAAAAGTCTTTTAGCTCGGTCGTTTGCAAGTTTTTACTCGGCAATAGCCCGACTACGCGGTAAGTCAATTTCGCCTGCTGCGGCGTCAGATTTTCGGTCGAAAATTGCTGGTTAAACTGCTGGAGCTTTTCGCTGGCGGCTTTTTCGGATTTGCTGCGATTGTCTTTTGTAATTGCCGCCGCTCCGCAGCTATCGGCGGACGGCAATGCGTATTCGACGCTCGGTTTGGCATCGGTGCTGTCTTTGGTTTTGTTCGCGCTAGCGCGTTGTTGCCTGGCGGCTTGTTGAATCAGTTCGCTAGAAGCCGCGTTTCGGTAGCAAACCTGCATGGTTATGCCAGCTGCTTCGTGCCGCAAATCCTGCATACGCTGCAAGTGTTGCTCGGGTGTAGAATCAGCCGGCAGCGGTTTTTTGCCGAGCAGCGCCGCCGCGTCGTCGTAACTGACGAAAACCGGAATTTCATCGCCCAAATCGCGCCGGCGATTATCCAAAAAGTAATACCGCAGCAGCGATTCGTCGACGATGGTTTGCTGGTTGACTGCATCGGCTAGACCACGAACCTGCTCCGGAGCCTCTTCGTCGTCTCGAAACGATTCTCTGCCGCTAACCATGAACGCGAGCGTACCGCCGTCCTGTCCTTCTAGCGATTGCACCAGATAAGCCTTGATAGCGCCGAGCCGCCGGGCTGCCGCACCGGTTTTCGCCGGCGTCAGCGGGTTGGTTTCGGTGTTGTACTGCTTCAAAAATTCGTTCACTGCCCAACTGTTGAGGTTGAGCGAACCGGGGTCTTCCGGAAACTCTTTGATGATTGGCGCAGCTTCGGTGTTCGCGTCGTACTCGACGCCGAGCGCTTTGGCGGCGGCTTGTTTTTCGGCGACGCGTTTTTGGTGCAGCGCCAGCACGCGGTTTTTGACGTCTTGCGTCGCTTCGAAACGAACTTTGTTTAGATTGGCATTGTAATTGCTGTACGACATCAGATAGCGCGTCGCCATCGTACCGCGCCCGAACCGTTCGGCGCTATCGGCGCCGGCATGCAGCACGGTCAGACCAAACACGATAATCGCAAACAGCAGCCCGGCGATAACAATAGTCGCCGCCAGCCGGATTTTTCGCGTTCGCAGTTTAGTGAGCGCTAATTTGCCCGCGTCAAGCACCCGCAGCATCAGGCAATCCTCCCGTCGCTTAGTCTAATTTCGCGGTCGGCTTGCCGTGCTAGATTTTGGTCGTGCGTGACCATAACTATCGTCGTGCCGAGCTGGCGGCGAATTTGCTGAAAAATGTCGATGACGCGCTGCGAATTGGCGCTATCTAAGTTGCCGGTCGGTTCGTCGGCTAGCAAGATTTTCGGCTGATTGAGTAGCGCCCGCGCGATGGCAGCCCGCTGCATTTGCCCGCCAGACAACTCTTTCGGCAAGTGCTTCATGCGCTCGGTTACATCGACGAGTGCGGCTAGTTCGGCGGCGCGCTCCTTGCGCTGGCGCGGTTTAGTGCGGGCGAACATGCCGGGGATTTCCAGATTGGCGGCGAGATTCAGAAAAGGCTGTAAGTAAAACGATTGAAAAACGAAGCCGATTGTCCGCCCACGAAATTGCGATAATTTGCGGTCCGAAAGCTCGCCTAGGAGCTGCCCGTCGACGGTGATGCGCCCGCTGGTCGGCTTGTCGAGTCCGCCGATTAACTGCAGCAGCGTCGATTTGCCCGCGCCGCTAGTTCCGGTGAGCGCGACAAATTCCCGCTGGCGCACCTCTAGGCTGACGCCGCGCAGCACCTCGATTTGCTGCCGCCCGACTTTGTAGGTTTTGGCAGCCGACTCGACCGCGACAATCGTCTCGCCGAGCGCTACGTCTGGCTTTGGTCTCGCTGCCGTTTGCGCCGCGTACTGCCGAATCGCCGCCACTGCCCGCTCCGGGTCATCATCAAAATAGCGCAGAAATACTGCGACCGCCCGCCCTTTTGCCTCGTTCATAACTTTAATTTTAGCAGCTGCGGCAGCGAAAAGCTAGCGTTTTTGCCGCCCGCCAGCCTGCCGAAACTAGCCGGCGGAATCCAGATTTTTTACAATTGACCTTTTACCCGCAAAGCCATATCATAAGCAATATGCAACCCGCAATGAAATACAAAATATTCTACGGCTTATGTCTACTTGCATCGTGCGTCGTAACGTACATATCTATCTATACAGCCGCAGAAGCCATGAACGGCAAACCGCCTGTCCTATGGGTTCATGTGCTTGAATTCTTTGTGGCGGTATTTCTGGTTGCATTAGGGCTCTATTTTAAGTACAAGTCTGCAAAAGAAAAATAATTCGCACAGGTAGACCATTCTCTTTAATCGCGAGATTGTAAAATCTATCAAAGCACTCCGCGCGCAAAAAAAGTTGCGCCGACGCTAGCACTAGCGGTATAGTATAAATATGAGCATGCCGCCTGATTCCGTCGTTCGACCGCTCGCTGAATTCATGCCGGTCGATATAGCGGAGCAAGCGCTCAAAAAATTCGAGTCCCGTCGCAGTGCGTCGGGGCTTTTTCATTCGGCGTGGAGCCATGTCGAGTACGCGCTGTGCCAAGAAGCAAATTTAGACGACGAGATGCGCGCCTATTATTTCGATTACGCGCAGGAGTTGCTCGGGCAAGTTATCAACGCCGATTTATCGGGCGAAATCTACGGTCAGGCAATTACGCGCCCCGCTTCGCAAGACCAGCTGCTCGGCGCGTTGACGCTTTCGAGCTACACGCCGGTTTTTCGGCAACGAGCTTTTGGCGAAACCACGACGCGCGCCGATTGCGCTAGTTTGTACGACAGCCTGGGCTACGCCATGCGGTATTTGCGTCCGCTCGAGATTGACGAACCGCCGCAATGGCGCATGGCTGAGGTGGCGATGCTGGCGCTAGCGGCGCGAACGATGCAGCCGGAGTTTCTACTCTACCCGGCTTCGCCGCGCGAAGAAAGCGCTTCAAAAGCTCAGTTCAATCACGATAGCTATTTCATGAACACCTATAGCAAAATACCGCTGCAACAGAAGTTGATTCGCACGGACAAAATTTACGACGAATGCATCACGATTCTGACGCTCGAGCCGCTACTCGACAAAACTACCGCCCGCACGCGCCTTGGCACTAGGCGAGCGCGCGCCGATAAATTGAATCAGCTTTTTGCGACCATCATCGCCGAAACCACCGGCGAAACACTCGACCCGCGCGAAAAGCAATTTCTCGACATCATGACGCGCGCCGTGGTCGCACACAGACTCGCGGGCGAGCAGGTGTTGGCGGCGTGAGGTTGTTACTACTATTCCCTCGCGAGAAACCCTGCATTCTGCCGTAAATTACAGCCATTTCGCTTATGCTATAATCTAAAACATGAGCAACTTAAAATCCTACAAAAAGCCCTTATATATCATCTTTAACGCTGCGGTTGTTGCCGCAATTCTGTTGTTGGCGTGGCAGGTTCATTGGCTGAACAAAGAGCAGCAGTTCAAGCAGTCGCAAATCGAGCTAGTGACGGCGCGTTTGAACAATCTGAAAGAGTGCCATTTGCGCGATGATGCCGAGTGTCCCGAGGGTAAATACAGTAATTCCGCAGAAATCATCGAGAAAATGAAGGCGGACGCGGGCAGATAGTTTTAATTTTGCTGCCGTTTTTGCTCGAATTTTCAGCTTTCACACGCTATATATGGGCACGCTATATCTAGTGTGCCCATATATAGCGTATCTATCAAAATAGCGGCTACGCCTGCCGCTATTTTAGAGGTTTTTTGATTTTACCTAGCCTAACTTTCGATAATCGTACCGATTCGCCCGCTGAGCGCATCGCTCGCATGCTCGAGGTTAGCGATGATGGCGCGGCGGCCTGGCTTTTGCACGAATTTCATCGCGGCTTGCACCTTTGGCAGCATACTGCCCGCCGCGAACTGCCCTTCGTCGATGTAGCGCTGCATCTCGGCAGTCGTGGTATGAGCTATTGCCCGCGCAGTCGGCTTGCCGTAATCAACCATCGCGTTATCAACCGCCGTCAAAATAACCAGCGCATCAGCGCCAATCGTATCCGCCACGACAGCCGCCGTGAAATCTTTATCAATCACCGCTTCGACGCCTTCTAAGCCTTCATCCGGCGTTTCGACAACCGGCACGCCGCCGCCACCGCCAGCGATAACCGTCACGCCAGCATCAATCATCGCTTTGACCGTATATTCTTCGACGATCCGCTGCGGCTTCGGCGACGGTACCACGCGCCGCCAACCGCGCCCGGCGTCCTCTTTGAAGACAAACGGCCGGCCATTGGCTGCCGCTCTAGCCTCGTCTTTTGTTTTGTAAAACACGCCGATTGGCTTGGTCGGATTCGAAAAAGCCGAGTCGTTTCCATCGACCACGACCTGCGTCACAACTGTCGACGCCACGCTGTGCATGCGGCGGCGCGAAAATTCATCAATTAGCGCCTGCTGCAGCCAAAAACCAATCGCGCCCTGGCTCATCGCCACGCAAGTATCGAGCGGAAAAGTCGGCACTTCCGGCGTGTTAATCGCCTCTTCGTGCAGCACGATGTTGCCGACCTGCGGACCGTTGCCGTGCACAATCACCAGGCGATGCCCCGCTAGTATCAACGGCACGAGCTGGCGCGCCGTCGCATCGGCGACACGCTGCTGCGCGTGCGCCGATGCTTCGCCCTGGCGTTGCAACGCATTACCGCCGAGAGCTATAACGACCGTTTTTCGCTCCATTCTAGAGCATCCCAAACACCGCGATAACCGCCAAGCTAATCGCTGCAAAAACTATCATGATTGGCAGCGTACGCTTCAGCCAAGTGCGGTACGATACGCCAGCGAGCGCCAAACCGCCCATCAGCGACGCAATCGTCGGCGCCATCATATTTAGCAAACCAGATGCAGTCGCGAAAGCCGAAACCACGACTTCTTTGCCAACGCCCACCAATTCAGCCACTGGCGCGATAACCGGCATAGTGGCCGCCGCTAAACCGGACGACGACGGAATGATAAACGACATCGGCAGGAAGAAGATGTACGCCAAGATACCGACGAGCCCTTGCCCGACATGCTTCAGCGAATTTTCACCCCAGCTGATAATCGTGTCTTGAATACCACCGTTTTGCATGACCACGCCGACGCCGGCTGCTACCGCGATAATCAGCGCGACACTTAGCAAGTCAGCCGAACCTTTCAGGAACGCGTCGACGACGAACACTTCCTCTTTTTTGAACTGGCGGTAGTAAACGGCTGCGATTATAATCGTCGAAATCAAGAACAGCGTCGAGATTTCATTGAAGTACCAATCGCCAAACGGCAGCGTATGCCCGATGCCCAAGACCGCACCGATAACCGGCAAGCTAGATGCCCAGCTATAAATATCCGCAAACAGGGTTACACCCCACTTTTCCCATGGCATGAGCGAAATCGTCATCAGGATAAACGTCAGCGCAAACACTATCATGACCGCGATGCGCGAACGCGTGAAGCTCGGCACATTCGTCATGTCAAGCGCGGTGGTCGCCGGCTTGTAGCGCACGTCGTCTTTGTAGTTGCCTTTTTTCACTTTCGCGGCATAGCGCATGGTAAATACAATCGCCGCAACCAAACATAGCAGCCAAATAATCGCCTGCACGCCGAGCACTTTACTGAGCTCAACACCAGCAGATTTCGCCGCGATACCAGTCGAAAACGGATTCAGCGTCGAACCGAGCACACCCGAACCGGCGCCCAGCACAATCACCATAACCGCAGTCATCGCGTTGTAGCCGGCTGCCATCATAATCGGCACGACCAGCGCGTAAAACGCCACCGTCTCCTCTTGCATACCGTAGGTTGTGCCGCCGATTGAGAAGAATACCATCAAAATCGGAATCAGCCACTTTTCTTTGCCCTTCATCTTGCGCAAGAGAGCGCCGAGCGTCGCATCAAGCGCGCCAGTTTTCATCGTCACACCCAAGAAACCGCCAAGAATAAGAACGAATACAATCACGTCGAGCTTTTCGGACATGCCGTTGATTGGCGCAATGAACGCGTCCCACAAGCCCTGGCGGCCGTCGCGTGTTTCAACATTGCCGTCGTCATCTTTTTTCGGTTCGCCGTCGTCACCGAGAACCGTCATGTTTTGCTTGTCTACCTGAGCGTAGGTGCCCGGCTGGCGATTGCCGTCCTCGTCTAATTTATACTGACCCGACGGGATAATCCACGTCAGCGCCGCCATCAGCGCAATCACGACAAACAGCACTGTAAATGCCGATGGCGACCGCAGCTTCTTCTTTGCTTTTTTAATTTTTTCTACCATTTTGGAGCCTCCTTTACTCCATTTATTTACAATGTCAACGCCATGACGGCCTTGATGGTATGCATGCGATTTTCGGCTTCGTCGAATACGACGCTATTTTTGCTGCGGAACACTTCATCGGTAACTTCCATGCAATTCAAACCGTACTGCTGGTGAATTTGCTCGCCAGTAGTCGTGTTGGTGTCGTGGAATGATGGCAAGCAGTGCAAGAATTTAACGTTCGGATTATGCGTCTGCTCTAGCATAGCGCGGTTGACTTGGTAAGGTTTGAGCAATGCGATGCGCTCGGCGAATTTGTCCTCTTCGCCCATCGATACCCAGACGTCGGTGTAAATCGCGTCGGCGCCTTCTAATGCTTGGCTGCGGTTGTCGGTGATGGTGATTTTCGCGCCGGTTTCGCTCGCGATTGACCGCGCCATCTCTAGCAATTCGCCGCTCGGGTGCAGTTCGCGCGGCGCCAAGATTCGGAAATCGAGGCCCATTTTAGCCGAGCCAATCAACAAACTGTTCGCCATGTTGTTGCGCCCGTCGCCGACGAAGACCAACTTCGCGCCCTTCAGCCTGCCGACGTGCTCTTCAATCGTCATAAAGTCAGCCAGAATCTGCGTCGGATGCCAGTTATCAGTCAAGCCGTTCCACACCGGAACGCCCGCGAAATGCGCCAACTCTTCGACCGTCGAGTGCTTGAAGCCGCGGAACTGAATGCCGTCAAACATGCGCCCGAGCACTTTGGCAGTATCCTCGACCGACTCTTTTTTGCCGAGCTGGATGTCGTCTTTACCCAAAAATTCTGGCGCCACACCTAGGTCGTTGGCTGCCACCGTAAAGGCGCAGCGCGTGCGGGTCGAAGTTTTTTCGAACAGCAAAGCGACCTGCTTGCCTTCGTGTAAGCGGTGCGGCTGCCCGGCTTTTTTCTGGCGTTTCAGTTCGTGCGCAGTGTCAAGCATTAGGCGGATTTCGCCTGGAGTGAAATCTTTCAGCGCCAAGAACGACCGGCCGCGCAAAGCTTTTGACAGCGCCCATTTGCCCGACGGTATAGTTTCGGCTTCTGGTTTTTCGATGAAACGCGGCGCCACCATATCGTCCGGCGCACCGGTCGCGACCGGAACATTAACTCCGCGGTTATCATCGATTTCGATGCGGCGCGACAAATCTTCGCGCACCAGCGGCATGCTCATACAGCGCGGACCGCCCCGGCCGCGGCCAAGCTCCGACCCGGCGATTTCAATCACTTCGACGCCGGCTTCGCGCAGTTTTTGGTTAGTCACGTAGTTGCGGTCGTAAGTCACCACCACGCCCGGCGCGATTGCTAGCGTGTTGCTGCCGTCGTTCCACTGCTCGCGCGCTGCTGCGATTTCGTCGCCGCCGCCGCACTCAATCAAGGTGATTTTCGGCAAGCTGAGCGCTACGCGCAGCGCATGTTCGAGGTCGTTTTCGCGCGTAATTTTCGGATACTTTTGCCCTTCGACTTTTTCGAGAATAAACAAGTTCAGATGACCTTCGGCGTCGCGAATTTCCGGGTGAATGGTGAACTTGTCGTAGTCAATCATCGTAAACACCGTGTCGAGGTGCATGAAAGCGTGGCTTTTCGGAATTTCCAGGGCGATAATTTTCTTGAAATCCGAACCGGCGAACAAGTTTGCCGCCATGGTTTCAATCGCCTCTGGCGTCGTCCGTTCGCTGATACCAATCGCCATCGTGTCGCGGCTCAGCACCAGCTCGTCGCCACCCTCCATCGAGAACCTTTCGTCGCGGTTATACCAAACCGGTATATTTTTGCCGGCAAAACGCGGGTGATGGTCGATGATATAGCGCATAAACAGCGACTCGCGCCGCCTGGCCGGCCAATGCATGCGGTTAATCGTCAGACCGCGCCCAATTGACGCTGCCGGGTCGCGCGTGAAATACAGGTTCGGCATCGGGTCGAGGTAGAACGGGTAGCGGTCTTTTTCGACCATGTCGTGCAGCTGCTCGTGGTGCTCCGGCGGTAATTTTACTTCGTCTTTGCGCACGCCAGCCATCAGTTTGCGTACCATTTGGCGCGGCTCCATGCCGAGCAAGTACTCCGCCAGCGCCCTGGTAACGCGCCGCTCGCCTTGCTTGCTGGCTGCCAGCATTTCGTCGACGAACTTCTTGCGCACCGCGTCGTCCGCTAGCGCTTCCGCCGCCAATTCGTCGAGATATAGCACCTCGATACCGCGCTCGCGCAGCACCGCAGCGAATTTGTCGTGCTCTTCTTGCGCCACTTTCAGGTGCGGAATGTCGTCAAACAACAAATCATGCAATGTATCCGGCGTCAAATTTTCCAATTCTTCGCCCGGCCGATGCAGCAGCACCGTTTTTAGCCGTCCAATTTCCGATGTGATGTAAATAGGTTCCACCCTAAACCCCCTACCGTTTTGTATGTTAACTTACTAATGCTTATATTGTAGCAGATTCTACCACAGGCGCAAGCAAATAATTTTTATCGCCAAACCTTGCCGCTCGCGGCTGGATTTTTCGCGCCAAAAGCCGTATCATAGCCTTTATGAAAAAACTTTTTCACGCGCACCACCCGTTTCGGATTTTTATCGTTTCCACGCTGTTAACCATTGGACTGGGCGTGTGGGTAGCGAACGCAAAAGGGCTGAACGCGCTATGGCTATTTGCGGTGCTAGTGATTTTGGAAGTTACCTTGAGCTTCGACAACGCAGTCATAAATAGTCATGTTTTGGCACGTATGTCAAAATTCTGGCAAACTATGTTTTTGACAGTCGGTATCGTTACGGCGGTGTTTGTGGTGCGGTTTATTTTGCCAATCGTCATCGTCATGCTGTCGAGCCAGCACGAATTTGGCGCCGTGCTAAATATGGCGCTCCGCCAGCCGGCAGCCTACAGCGCGATTTTGCACGACGCGGCGCCGATTATCAATGCGTTCGGCGGCACATTTTTGCTGATGATTGGTATCAGTTATTTCATGGACCGCGACAAAGATATCCACTGGCTGCACCAAATCGAAAAAACTTTGTCGCGCTTCGGCAAGTACGACGTATTCAAAGTTTTCGTGATACTGCTGCTCGCGATGGCGCTGTACGCGACCGCCGACCCGGCGCACCGCGAAGCGATTTTGGTGGCGTCGATTTTGGGCACTTTGGTGCATTTAGCGCTAGAGTTGTTTGGCGATTATTTTTCGGGGCGGCAGTCACGCGCCGCTACTTTGACCGGCATGGCGGCTTTCGCTTCGTTTATTTACCTAGATGTGCTTGACGCTTCGTTTTCGCTCGATGGCGTCATCGGCGCTTTCGCTATCACGGGCGACGTAATTTTGATAATCGCCGGGCTCGGCGCTGGCGCATTGTGGGTGCGGTCGCTGACAGTTTATCTAACGCGCACCGGCGCAATCGCGAAATACCGTTATTTAGAGCACGGCGCACATTGGGCAATTTTGGTGCTGAGCATTGTCATGCTAATCAAGTTGTACCACGTCGAGCCGCCCGAATGGTTTGTCGGCTCAATCGGTTTACTGTTCGTCGCTACCGCTATCGGTTCGAGCATCGCCGAGAAAAAGTACGCCGATAGCCGCCAAAAGCGCTCAATCGCGCAAAAAATTAAAAGGCGTTTTGCTAGGAAATAATTTTTTGGCATGCCCGTCCTTTAGCGTCATCAATTAGCGCTGTTCGTTTTTAATTCGGGAGCGTGAACTGTTTGCTGGGAAAGTTTATTCCCAGCGGAAAATTCTAGTCGAAATGAAGTACACGACAACCGTCACGCCAGCCACCGCCGCGACTTGCCCGCCGACTGCCAGCAGGCTGGCATTTTCGGTCATAATCATCCTCAAGCCGTCAACCACCGGGGTCATCGGAATGAATTTGCTAGCGCTTTGCAGCCATTCCGGGAACAGATAACTCGGGAAAAACGCGCCCGAGAGAAACATCATCGGGAAGGAAACTAGGTTGACTAGCGGCGACGATTGATTTTCGTTTTTCGCCCACGAGCCGACCAGCAGACCCAGGCTGACCATCATCGCGGCTGATAGTGTCAAAAATACACTAAACGCTACCCAATCGCCGCGCATCTGGAAATTAAATACCAAATGCCCAACCGCCAGCATCATCGCCGCGCTCAGCAGCGAAATTAACACGTAAACTATAAGCATCGCCAAAATCAGCTGCCCCGAAGTAAACGGCGAAGCCTTTAGACGCCGGTACGAGCCTTTTTGCTTTTCCGCCGGCATTTGGTTAGCCAAGCCAAAAATCCCCATGCTCATCAGACTAAACGCCAGCAGCCCGGTAAAGGTGTAGTCGAATTGCTTCAGCGCCTTGTCGCCCACGGCTTGTGACACAACTTTGAGCGGCGCTTCCGGCTGCCCCATGTGCTGGTTGATGTTATCGATAATCTGCGTCATCACGCCGCTGAGCATGCTGCCCGCCTGGTCTGAACCTTTGGCGTAGAGCACGTTAAGCGTGCCGTTCGGCCGCCCGTCGGCGCCCGGCTGCCCAAAATCTTTCGGCAGCTCGATGATACCGTCCAGCTGCGAACGTTTCATTTTTTCTTTGGCTTCGTCCATGTCTTTGACATCTTGAATTTTCAGCACCGAGGAATCGTCCTTTTTGGCGCCTTCGACAAACTGCTTGGCGAATTGGCTGTCCGAATGGTTGATGAGGGCGATTTTCAGCGACGCCGTTTGATTGTTGAAAATCGTGCCGAACACCAGCAGAAAAATCAGCGGAAACAAAAATGTGAAAAACAGCGCCATTTTATCGCGCGTGAAGCGCTTAATCGTCGCTACTACTTGCCCAAAAACACCTTTCCAATACCGCTTCATTAGTCTCGAATCGCCTTTCCTGTTAAGTCAATAAATACGTCTTCTAAGTTGGCTTGCTCGACCACCTGCTTTTTCTTGAAACCGCGCCCAAGCAGCGCTTTGATTAGATTTCGCGGCGAATCGATGGTGATAATTTTGCCCATATCCATAATCGCCAAGCGGTCGCACAGAATTTCAGCCTCGTCCATATAATGCGTCGTCATGATAATCGTCATGCCCTCAGCACGGATTTGCTTGATTAAATCCCACATGTTGCGGCGCGCCTGCGGGTCTAGCCCGGTCGTCGGCTCATCCAAAAATAGCACCGTCGGCTTGTTGACCAGCGCCGAGGCGATGGCGAAACGCTGTTTTTGCCCGCCGGATAGCTGTTCGACGTAACTTTTGGCTTTTTCGGTCAGCTGGACTTTTTCGAGCAGCTCGTCCGGATTAACCTTGACGTTGTACAGGCTGGCAAACATTTTTAGCTGTTCGCGCAAGTTTAATTTATCGTAAAAATCAGTCGATTGCAGCTGAATACCGATGGCTTGCTTGATTTTTTGCGGATTTTTGGCGACATCTATACCGTCAATTACCGCGCTGCCGCCGTCGATTGGACGGAGAGCTTCAAGCATTTCCAGCGTGGTGGTTTTGCCCGCACCGTTTGGACCTAGGATACCGAAGATTTCGCCCCTCTTTACTGCAAAAGATACGCCGCCAACGACCTTCGCCTTGCCGTAGGTTTTGACTATATTTTCAACTACGACGACATTATCAGGGTGCGCCATATACTATTCCTTTCGCAAAAATTACGTTATTTAATAGTATAGCACGATTTGTTTTGCGGGGTCTACTAGGTATGGCTGCATCTACGATTCTTTGCTAGTTTGAATTTAGTTTAGTTACTAAATAGTTTATATTTTGAACTATTTAGTAACTAAACTATTTTTATATAATCATGCTTAAAGTAAATACTAGTCTTTGCTATCATTTAGGTGTATACTTGAATTATATGAAAATAACTGACTGGAGGCAATGGCTGCTCTCGTTTACAGGGCTACGCCGGCTGGTGCAAAAACCAGTTTACGCCGCGATGATTCTACTTATCGCACTGCTATTTGCGGTTGTTATTTACGGTTTAATCAATATTAATTTTTATGGACCGCTTCTTTTGTCGGCGCTGCCGATTACTGATAAATTCAGGCTGGTTGGACAGCTTATTTCGGCGCTGTTTCATGACACCGCTACTGGAACCGGCTTGTTGATTATTTTAATTTCTCTATTGCAGGGCGCAGCTATCACAGCAATTATTTTCGATATCAAGCACAACCGCGCCAGCGACAAACAGCTGGCGTCGCGAACGTCGGCAGCAAGCGGCATTTCAACAATCGCCGCCGCCCTGGGACTGGGCTGCGTACCGTGCGGTACGTCTTTGATTTTGCCGATAGTTGCGTTATTTTTCTCGGGCGCCGCTGCCACAACCGCCGCTAATATCGCGAACGGCTTAGTTTTAATCGCTGCGCTAGTTTTGAGCGTATGGTCGCTGGTTCGCGCTGGCTACGTCGTCTACATCCACACCGAATTAACACCGCAGGAGGAATCATATGCGTAGCCGTGGTATCGCACCAGTTAACATCGTTCTCGGAGTTGTCGCAGCCGGCATCGTCGCGCTGTTTGCCTACAACATCGCGAATCGACCGCCTAATCAGCACATCGGCGACGGAAAACCGTGGGTAAATCAAATGTCGCGCGGCAGCAGTGAGGCGGAAAATATTCTCATCGATTACACTGATTATTTTTGTTCGTACTGTGCCGAAGTCGAAGCGGCGACATCGAAAAATGAATTTCAAAATACTTATATCAAAACTGGTAAATTGCGCTACGAACACCGCGTCGTCACCGTGCTAAAAAGTTTAGTCCCGAACTCCGAACAGGGCGCCGAAGCCGCCTACTGCGCCGCCGACCAAAACAAATATTGGGAATACACTCACGACATCGTGCCGCGCATCAAGGCTGATTATTTCGACAAAGGTATCGGCGTCAAAACTGTCGCCGTACCGAAAGAAATTCCGAAATTGCCGCTCAGCTACTTCGTCGAATCAGCCAAATCCGCCAAACTCGATGTCGATACTTTTAGCGACTGCATGTCGAGCGAAAAACACAAATCAGAAATCGAAGCCAACACAAAGCGCGCCATCGCGCTGGGCGTGTCGGGCTTGCCCTACATGATAGTCAACAACTACACAACCAGCGGATTTGCCGGCGGCTACGACGGACTTCAGACCATTCTAAAAGCTGGCGGCGTCAACGAAAATTAATGCATAATGCCGGAAATGTAGCGGCTCTATAGGTGCTCGCTAGTCATACTCGGAAATTTTCTAAATTTAGACTTTCATTATATCGCTAGCCGGGGTATACTATAGAAAGCGTCGGGGTGTGGCGCAGCTTGGTAGCGCGCACCGTTCGGGACGGTGAGGTCGCTGGTTCAAATCCAGTCACCCCGACCAATTGCACGATATTCAAACCCACGTCATAAATTATTTAACTCGTAAACATACCCTACCTAAGCTTGAGCATACCCTTGCTTCCAAGCCCAATAAAAGTTTGTCTGCACCGGAAGACTGTGATTAAATATACACAGAGGGTTACATTCATGGAAGAAGTACTACGAGAACTAAAGAAGATTAACAAGCGCCTTGACTCTATGGATGCTCGATTCGACAAGATAGACAAGCGTCTTGACGCTATGGACGCTCGCCTTGATAGTATGGACGAGCGCTTTGATAAGATAGACAAACGTCTCGACGAGATGGACGAGCATTTCAATAGCATGGACAGACGTTTCGAAAACCTCGAAGAAGCCAATATGACCACTCGCGACATCATCAAGGATATGGAACTACGGCTTGAAGACCGATTCAGCCGGCTGGAGGGGCGTCTTGACAATTTGAGCGCTGGTCAGAAAGAAATCCGGGCTGACATTGCAAGCCTCCGCCGAGACATTTTCCTGGAGAGCGGCGCGCGGGAGCATGCTGATAACGCCATCTTCAGTGAACAGTCAGAGAATTATAAGGATCTCGACCGTCGACTTCGCCTGGTCGAGGCGAAGTTCCCCGACCTGACCCAATCAGCGGCAGCGTAGCTTACCACGGAACATTCGGATATCTCGCCCTGCAAGCGGTTCCAGTGCCTCTACGGATAAGAATAACCAGGCTCTACGTCCCGCCAAACGCATATACAAAAGCTCCGTTCTCTGGCGACAGGCAAATTATATTACCTTCACCGACAACGAAGTCGCTATTATCCCTGGTATAGTCTCGCGACGGAAGGTTCATAGCCTTAGCATACGCATGCTTTGAGCCGATACCGATACATCGACCGCTCTTGGCTTGCGCGAGAGCAGATGGAGCTGCCATGCGTCCCATCACGAATATATCCGAAGGAATCACCAAAGCCTGGGAGAAGAAACTAAAATTAAGCCATCTCTCCTCTGCCATGCCATGCCCCTTGTGCTCGCGATACGATCCCCACGCCAAACATTCAGCTTCCTTTTGACAACTGCGAAACGGCGCAGACGCGAGCAGCTTCTTTCGAACATCCAGCTTGTCGATATAGCCAATAATCATGCCGTTAAATGAGCGGTCAAAACCAAAACTGTACCCAGTAGTCTGTCCAGTATGATATACAACTCGTACATCCGCGTAATTCAAGACTGCATCATTCACCCGCTTCTTGAAGACCGAGACGATCGAGTTTCGCTGAGCTTCTTGGTGCGGACTGTACCGTACACATGTCGCACACAGCATAATAAATCCCAAGATTGCCACTATCGCAACAGGAAACACCGCCCAAGGTCGATACGAACGACGTGTGCGCATAGTAGTTGGCGTGTGGTTTTGGCTAGCCATCTGGATTACATGTTACCAATAGTTAGACGAATGAGTCAATAGACGAGTGAGACCGCCAAAACATTACAGAGGTCTCAACTCACCATCAGAACTTAATGCCAGCCACTACTGATCCTTGCCTGCAGCTCTATTTGGTCGAGTAATTCTAGGCATCTCCGGTGCAAAATCTCCACTTGTAACAAATTGGTACGCCGTAAGTCGTTTACGAGGACGACTACGCTGATATATTTCGCGCAGTTCCCGAAATAGTCTTTCCTCTTCTTCTAGCGACACCTCGCGTGGAGTCTCGCCTACGTCGTAGGTCACCTCATCGTCAATTCTTCCCGAACCCACCCCAGACTCTTCTTCAATCTCATCCGTGGTTTCATGCGCTACGTCGCCCCCGCAAGCGGTCGTATGCTATCAACGCTTTCGCTCGACGTCTGCGGAGTCGATGTTCTGGCGTATTCTGCCTTCTGCCGTTCAGGCAGTAAGCGACCAAGCACCCAGCTTCCAAACGAGCGCAGTAGCCCGCTATTTCTCTGCGCCCTTAAGTATTCAGATGTAGCCGGCGGTAATGCTGATAGTTTTCGTTTTTCCATATATTTTATATATCAAACAAACACAAACGAAGTCAACAACATCGTAACACCCTCCTCGATTTTCAACTCAATCACAAAGTAAAGTACAAGTTGTGGACGCCCAGAGTTGCTCCAGGCGATTTCAAACCGTTATATCCTCATGCTCCAAAAGTTTCCTAGTGAGCGGCAGTAGCGTCAAGTCGAGTGCGTCCGCTGCGTCGAAGAATTTCAAGTCGCAGACAAACACCTCTTCGCTGTCTGAAAATTTATCGATTCCCGGCGACTTTGCGGTGAAAAAATAAACCTTGGCGCGCGTTTCGTCGTATTCAAAATCGTAATCGCCGACAAACTGCAGGTCATCGTCCGGCGACAGCGTATAATTCACCTCCTCGAATATTTCGCGCTTAACAGCATCAAACGGTGTCTCGCCTGCCTCCACGCCGCCGCCGATAAACTCCCAAGCTTCGACATCAGCGTCGGCGCGGCGATTCAGCATGACCTTGCCGCCATCACGAAACGCCAATAGCGCCAGGCAAATATTATTTTTCGAACCATTCATAGTAATAATTTATACCACAGCGCGGTTATTAACAAAAATATCTAAATAGTTTTCACATCTCGCCAACAAGGTGTTATTATAATCTTTATGACTCGAATTTCTGTCGCAATCCAAGGTCAAGCCGGCTCGTTCCACGACCAGGCAGTCCAACAATGGTACGGCGAGCGCGCCGAAATCGTGCCCTACGCAACCTTTCGCGAAGTTTTCGACGCCTGCAACGAAGGCGAAGTCGAGGCGGCGGTAGTGGCGGTAGAAAACACCTTGTACGGCAGCATCAACGAAGTGTACCGCTATATCGAAGAGTGCCCCCTGCCGATTGTCGGCGAAGTGAAATTAGCTATCGATCAAATGTTAATCGGTAGGACTGGAGCGCGCCTCGACGATATCACCGAGGTGTATTCGCACCCGGTAGCTTTGGCGCAGTGCCGCAATTTTTTGAAGCAGCAATTGCCCCAGTCGGCGCTGGTGGAATTTTTCGACACGGCAGGCGCGGTAGAATTTGTAGTACGCGAAGGTCAGAAACACATGGCTGCCATCGCCGGGCAGACAGCGGCGAAATTATACAACGCGCCGATTCTCGCCCGTTCAATCCAAGACAGCCGCGACAACATCACCCGGTTTTTAGTCATGGAGCCAGCCGATAAACCGCCAGCCGATGCGACGCGCGCTTCGCTGGTCGTCACCACCAGCCACCAACCGGGCGCCCTGATTGAAGTGCTGCAGGTTTTCGCGCGCGCCGGCGTCAACCTCGCCAAACTGCAATCGCAGCCCATCGTCGGTCAGCCGTGGCGTTATAAATTTTTCATCGTCGTTGACTGCGCCGGACCGACGCTCCATAAACTACTGCGCGAAATCGAGCAAAGCGACCACGCGGTGACGATACTAGGCGAATACAAGGCGGCGTAGCGCTCGGCAAGCCCAGCGAATTACCGAGTTTTTGCGATAATTGCGCGCAGCTGCTTGACAGCGCTGGCTTGCCGCTCAGCCGTCCAATACTCATCAGGCGTCAAGCCTTTGTCGTCGACAGAAGTTTCCGGCAAGAACCGCCCGACCACTTTACCGCCGCGTAGCGCCGTGACGTCCGGCACGAAAATTCGCGGATTGCCCTCGCTATCTTTTTCCAAGTTTTCTTTCAACTTCTCGACCAGCGCCTGATATGTTTCGTCGTTATTTGCCCGCGCCTGGCGGATATCCATATAGTAAACTTTGTCCAGCCCCTCAGCTTTTGCCGCTTCGTCAATCAGCGGTGCCAGTTTTTGGCACCATGGGCATTCCTTAAATCCCAAAAACACTAGCCCGCTGCCCTGTTCGAAAATTTGCCTAATTTCACTCGGCGATGCCTGCACGAAACGATTGTCGCTCGCCACGTTCGGATAATCCCGCTTGAATTTCGCTGCATCAGACAAAGCGCTCGTCGATTGCTCTTGTTTTTTCGTAAACTGATTTATCTTCAGCGCACACCACCACGCCGCCGGCAAAGCAACCGCCAGTACAATAATTGCGATGATTAACTGCTGTTCTCGTGTTTGTTTTTTCGCTTTTTTCGCGCTCATAACTCGCCCTCCATCTATACCCTCTCATTGTATCACGCCGCCCGGCATAAACGTATGCTAAAATAAAGATAAAATTAGCGATAACGAGGGCACATTATGACCGCTAAACGCACATCGGCTTCATCTAAAAAATCTACTATCACGCGAATTGTGAAAAAAATCGCCATCACCCTAAGCGTCATCGCCGGCTGTCTGTTTTTACTTTACGCCGTACTTATGGGGTATGAGAATCTCTCTCAATACATTGTTTATAAAGAGGCAGAGCAGCTGCTAAATGACCCGATGGGACGGAAGGATTTGTTGGGGATGAAGCTGAAGGATACGCACGTTAGTCCTCGCACTGACGTCGGGATACTTAGAATCAAACCAAGGTCAGATTACAGCGTAACTAATTCTTTCGAAGTCGATAGCGCCAAGCAAGAAGATGAACTTAGGCGGGAGTTGGAAGCGGCGACGAAGAATGGGGGTTGGAGTATAACGGAATCCGATACAATTACTGATTCTCTTTACTCAATAGACGCGGTTAAATCGCAAGACGACAAGTCTTTGAGTCTGACCATCTACATAGATAAAGACGGTTCAGGAAAAGTTAGTGTATTTATTACTATAAGATGTCAGTAGGAGGCAGCCATGAAGAAAAACCTCGTTCTATTATCACTAACCCTAGCCGCAGCCGTCGTTGTTGCGGTTTTTCATACGTCAATCGCGCATGGCGAAGTCGAGCTTCACCCGTCTTTATCCGGTAAAAAACTTCACGCTGTACTACTCGGCGATTCATATTCCGCCGGAAACGGCGCGGGAAATTATTACGGACCGGACGAATGCTATCGCAGCGGCAACAACTGGGCGCATATTTACTTGAATTCGCTGGTCGAGCGCGGCATTTCGCTAACATTCAATAACAAAGCTTGCGGCGGCGCGACTACCGCAAATATACTAGTTGGCAAACAGGTCAAAAAGAAATTATCCAGAAACTTCCCGCTGAAAGAATCTAGAACTAGCATAGAACGCAAACTACGTCAAAGCTGCGCCACCAAATTTTCGGACGAAATCTCGGGCGTAGTGAAAATACAAAACATACGAATCACCAGCAAACACGACAGCGCGAGACATCAAGAAGTTACGTACACCTGCGAGCGAACGACAAAAGCGCAGGCAGATTTCGTCGGACCGCAAACCGACCTCGTGATGTTTTCTATTGGCGGAAATGATCTTAAATTCAAAGATATTGTAGAGTCCTGCTTTGTTCTCTTCGCAAGAAATAGAGATAAATGCGAAAATGCCATAACCGATGCCAGAAAACATTTTCCGGCAGTAAAAGACGACATTATCAAAGTGCTGAAAAAACTCCGCACCAACGGTCTGCGCAAAGATGCCAAAATCGTCATCGCCGGCTACCCGCTACTCGCAACCGCATCTAACTTCTCGCTCGGCGGCTGGCCATTTTCGGCTGCATATTACGCTGCCTACGAAGTCCGCGACCTCGGACGGCGCGGCAACGCCCTGCTCGCACAGCTAGTCGCCGAAGATAATAAATCGCACCCAGGACAAGTTATCTTTATCAACGACATCCCGCTGCGTTTTGAGGGGCACGAGCCAAATCCGAGCAGCAAACATAAAAATCCAAATCGCTGGATAAACGAATTTTTGGAGCCAAGCGCTGACGCTAACGAGTGGTATCACCCAAACACAACTGGACACCGCGAATACGCCAAAGCGGTCGACGCGAAACTGCAAAAAACCGATTTCGAAAAACAATTCAAGCAAATCGGCGGCACGAGCAGCGACATCGACATTGTTTTCAATATCGACACTACCGGCTCTATGGGGTCGAAAATCAGCTCAATCAAAGCGCACATTTTAACAATCATCGACGACGTAAAAAAGCAAACAAACAGCGCCCGCTTTGCCATCACGTCGTACCGCGACGACCCAGAATATACGGGCAGTCCAGACGACTACCGGTCGCGGGTTGACCAAGAATTCACCAGCGACGCCGCCGCGCTAAAAAATACGCTCGAAAAACTCTCCGTTGGCGGCGGAGGCGACACTCCGGAAACGATGTATTCCGGCATAAAATCAGCCCTAGAGCTACCGTGGCGACCAGGCGTGAAAAAGATTGTCCTGACCGTCACCGACGCGCCCGCGCACAGCCCCGAACCTGACACGAACCTCACCGAAAAAGAGATTAACGCGCTCGCTTTTGCTGTCGACCCGGCGCAATTATACGTGCTCGCCGATGGATATTTAGAGCACGACGAAACGATTAAGCCGCTTGTCGAGAAAAGCGGCGGCGCATTTATCAATGTCGACGGCGACAACGTCAATATCGCAGTGCCAAATGCTATCCAATCGGCGACTGCCAAACCAAACGCTTGGATTAACGGACCGTACGTCGTGAAAGTTGGCGGTACGATTCGAATCGACGGCAGCGGGTCGTATGCCACAAACGACACAATCGTTTCGTACGAGTGGGATTTCAATCAAGACGGCGTGTATGATTTGAAAACGACCAAACCGACATTCAATCACACCTTTACAACCGAATTTGACGGCGTGCTGACACTGCGCGTCACCGATTCAAACGGCAAAACAAACACCGCTACGACACCGCTCATCGTATCGGACGACGGCGATTCGACGCCGCGCGAAATCGACAACTGTCCGGACGTCTATAACTATAGTCAGATCGATAGCGACGGCGATGGTATCGGCAACGAATGCGACGACACGCCGTTCCCATTTGAGTGGCAATTTACCGACGGCGAAGACTCGGGCTACGACCAAACTGGCGGCTACGAAACGCTCGTACTCGTCAGCAAACAGGGCGACCGCGTTACCGTGCAGCGAAAATACATACGCGCCGACGGCAGCAGCGAAATCCGCGGCAAACCATATACGACGACGCTTGCAGGCGCCGAATCAGACGCCGCGAAAATAAAAACCGGCGAAAAAATCGCTAGCAGCAACGAGTCAACAAATGCTCCAAAATCAAACGAGAAGCCGGCAGCCAAAGACGCCGATAGTTCTCGCACCGGTAGTAATGTCGATACGGCGCCAAATTATCTGCCGTACATTTTCGGCGGCGCGGTAGTTGTTAGCGCGGCAGCGGCTTGGCTGGTTAGAGTTTACCGTAAGCGCCGGTCTTAATGGCACTGCTAAGCTCAAACTTCTTGCAAGTTGGCAATGAATCGAACGCTACTCGGGCAAACTTCAGCCAGGTCAGCAGTTTTCTATCAATACCACCGCACCACCTCGTCCATCTCGCGGCGCGAGTGCGGGTGTTTTGGCTTATCGGCGCGGTAACCGAGTGCCAACATCACCACTGGCAGGTCGTTTTTTGAATCAATCAGCTTGAAATCGGTCAGCACTGTGGTCGCGCCCTCCACCGAAAAACCTTCGATAGGGCAAGAATCCACGCCGCGCTCCGCCGCCGCTAGCATAGCGAAACCCAGCGCAATGTACGCTTGGCGCGCCGCCCAGTCATGCACCCGTCCCGAGTCATCAAACAGCCGAAAATCCTTCTTCGCCCACTGTCTCCAAAAGGTTTTGTAAGCCGCCATAGCCACCGCATTCATCCCTTTAACCTCACGCAACATGTGCTTGATATGACCATCAATCGCCGCATCGGTTTTAGCGGTAAAAACCAGAAAATGGCTGGCGTCAAACCGCGCCCTATTCATGCCGCAAACTTTTTCAGCCGTCCGCGCAACCGCTCGTCCTGCGCCACGATAACATTCCACTGCTCAAAACCAAACGAACTCGGCGCCATCCGCGCCGTCTCCAAAATCAGCGCCATATCATCGTCCGAAATTTTCCTGCCCGCGTCAAACGCCTTGCACGCGTGGCGAAATTCCAGCGCTGCTTTGATGTCTTTTGCCTCGATATATTTACCCATACCACCTCATTTCTCATCTGTTATTAGCTATATTATAGCATTCGTTTGTTGGCGAACATCAAGATTGGGCGCGCTAACATTTTACCCCAACAGCCCCATATTTACTTACCATTCTGAATGTGTTTATCTATAGGTGGGAGGATTATCATGAACAAGACGAATGATAATAAGCGCAAAAACAATCTAACCGCGATCAAGCTCGTAGCGGCAGTTATAATACTAGCTTTGATTTTTGGCTGTGTATTATGGTTAAAGCAAATTCATAAACCAGAAAGCTCCACATCGTCTTCGTCAAATAACCAAACCAGTAGCACCGCTGAACCAACTCAAGCCGATAAAGAATATTGTTTTGATTATGAAAAAATGTGCCTCGACTATCCGGAAAACTGGACTGTCAAAAGTTTTAGCAAAGACGCGTCTAGCGCCGAATATCCTGGACACCGCCAAGAAGTCGCCGTATTTAGTTCGCCAAACAAATCGATCAATCTGAATATCCACACTGGCGCGTTTGGCGATGCCGGACTTTGCGACATGCTAGACACCACGATTCGTTTCATTGACAAAAACGCTATTTCGCTCGACAAAATCAAGGCGAATCAAACAAACCGCCCAGAATACACCCAGCTCCACGCCGTCAGTTTGGTTACCAATCTGCCTGGACAAAATGAAATCACAGCCAATGTTACGTTTTATCGATCAAATTGGCTCGACCAGGCCCCATTACCAGCAGAAAAACCTTATTGCGAAGCGCTTTCTCACGGTAGTGAGATTATGATAAATACTAAAGCTGGCGTCGCAACAGCCAACCTCGCGACCGCTGCTATAAATAGCTTCGAAGATTCGGCTCAACCATTCACATTTGACAATATCGCCGCAGCCGAAGCGTTCTTGCAAAAAGATGACGTCAAGACAGCTCAGCGAATTTTAGCTAGTGTTCATTATTGATAGCTCGGTAGGCGGGAATTTTCTCGCCCGCCAGCCATCGATTTAGTCTCGCCCAGAGTCGGCTTTGAGGTTGAAAATAATCTGTTCAGCGCAGGTTTATTCCCGAAAGATACCTAAATTAGGTTGCCTATCTCTTGCCTCGCTCCTGCGCGATAATCGCCTGTTCCTTGGCGCTAAACCGCCGTGATTCGCGGCATTTTTGTAGAGCCTTTTTCTTGATCCACGGGTTGATCGGCGCGGTTTGCAGCTCGCGCATCGTTGCCGCAAAATCCACCAACGCCGCCTCGGCGTACAGCCACGCCATCGCCATTTTGACGTAGTAACCATCGTGCGAAATTTGCCGCAATTCAGCGAAAACTGCCGCCAGCTTCTCTGGCGTTAAGAAATTGCACATCAGCATAATCACGCCGTAGCGGACGAAAAATTCTCGCTCATTCGCCAGCTTGCCCACAGCAAACCGCCACCAAAAATTATTTCGATACGCCAGATTTCGATCAGCGAAACAATCAATCTGTGCCCAGCTATCAACCAGCGGCAAATAAATTTCCGTCAGCTCTGCCCGCGTTTCATCATCGATTTTGAGACAATTTATCAGCAGACCGCCGAGTAACACCTGCTCAAAAACTAGTGTATTTTGGTCGAGCGACTGCAGGTAATCGCGCACTTCAGCGGCGCTCATCGGCGCATCTTCTGGCGGAACCCCCTGCTTCACCAACTGCTTCGCTAGCTTGCGCAGGTCCGGCACGCGCACGCCGTAAACTTGCTGCTGCGTATTAACGATGCGCTGATTGAACGCAGCGTATTCGTCGTTGCCGGCAGCAAGCTCGCGGAGCCTAGTGTCGATGAGCGAGAAGTTCATAGGCTTATTTCCTAAAATTATCCAGCGCACTAAACAATCCCGTCAGCGTGGCAGTCTCCAAAATATGACCTTTCATGGCGGCTTGTAATTCCGCGACCGACGCGCCTGGCGGTAAATCCAACTTAGTGTCCAGTGCGTGCAGATAGAAAATATAGCGGTGCCTGCCAAAAGGCGGCTGCGCGCCATTGTAACCCGGCCGACCCCAACTGGTCGTCCCTTCAGTGCTGGCGGTCGGCAAATTATCCTGCCCAAGCGCTTTGATCTCGGGCGGAATATTCCAAATCGTCCAGTGATAAAACCCGTTCTTGCCTGGCGCGTCCGGGTCGTGCAAAATAATCGCCAAGCTCTCAGCGCCACCTGGCACATCAGCAAACTCCAGCGGCGGAATTTCGTTGGCGCCGCTCTTGGCAAACTGCTTCGGCAGCTTGGTGTTATTGAGAAAGGCTGGGCTGGTGATGTGCATGGGTGCTCCTTTGGGTTTGTTTGTATTATACTACAATTAGCTTCTTTGCTCTCTTTGCTCTTGTAGCTAATCCGTGCTCTACAATATATTTTGACTCTTCATCGAATATCGTAGCCTTCGGATTAACCTCCACAACACCCCACTCTCTACGCATACTATGGCTACCGCAATATGCAATAATAATTTCAGCAGACGCACATATGTAGATCAAGTTTACCTTAGCCGCCTGCGGATTACACATAACATCATTATTTCTAAAATCTCCATCATGTTCATGTCTGTTTCTTAGGTCTGCAAAATCATTTTGCCAGTCCTCTCGAATCTTTTCAATTAACTCTACCAGAGATTCATGACCTTGATGTCTCAATAAAAATTTAGTTTTCTCCTTGTTGAAATTCTTCTCTTTACAAAATAGTAGTGCCATTATAGTCACCCTTTCATTTGCCTAAATATATAGTTTACATAGTCCCAGAGTTTCAGATTATTTTACAACCTTATATGCTGCGTAAATAGCAAGCAATACGATAGCAGTTACTACGATAAGCCTAACAGTAAAATCTAACCATATACAGCAAAGGTAAAGCTTGGGATGCATTGATCTTAGTTTTGCAATTCTCAGTGAACGCCTTCTAGAATCAAATTGCCTGGCTGCTATATACTCGAAAAACGTGAAGAAAAAAGCCGTCTCCATCACTACTCCGAGTAAACTAAATCCATCGCTGCCTTTGATTTCCGTTTTACCGAGCTCAACCTCAGGATCTACCAAAGGCCTTTCATCACTTGTTGTTACATCCTCATGCTTGGGCTCGGTTTTGACATCTACTAAGGTGTCTTTTAGCTTTTTCAATTTTTGGTTTTGCATACTATCAAGCTAAACCTCTAACAATCCCAAGTTTGCTAATCGATTATAAGCAGCAGCTTTTGACACCTCAAACATCTCCGCAAAATCATCAATATCCCTTACGCTATCCCAAACATTAATCGCCTCTTCCTTAGGTATCAGCAGTGCTGCGGCAAATGCATTCGCCTGCGTTTCTTTGTATAAAAGTGATGGATCTGCATAATCAAGGATCGGCTTACGATACTCAACAAACTCTTTTTTATCTACATCATGTAATATGATATGTCCAATTTCATGCGCTAAAGAAAATTTCTGCCTTGGCAATGGCTCGTTTTGAGATATCTGTATTTTGTATGACCCGTTTTTCCCAGAAACTCTTGCAGACACTGTATCGGGAGTGAATACAACCAGCTCAACGCTAGCCCCAACAGATTCTGCTAAGTTTTTTAATTGCCCAATCGTAATCAAACTCTTCTGATTTGCGTGGTCTCTATGCAGATCAGAAGCGACTTTCTCTATTGACTCTAAACTGTATGTTTTAGGCTGACCCATAGTAATACCCCCACTTATACTTTCTATAATTATAACACTTATGCTTATTTTCCAGAATTTCGTGCAACCAAAGACAAAATACTATCTAGATCTACTGTGTCGCTCGTCTTCACCAAACCCGTATCAGCCTTGGTAAATAGTGCGCTCATGATGATTAACCGCTCGTTATCGTTCACCTCAACTCCATCCTGAGTTAGAGCCTGATAGAATCTTGCAAACGCCGCCTTCTGCTCATACTCCATGGCGATGTGATGATTTGACATAACGATTTTTACCAAAATACGTACGATGTAGATAAAGAAAGAAATCGCACCAACGAAAAGCACTGACTGCGACAAAAAAGGCATTTGCTTGACAATACCTTCCGGAAACTCACGAAGCAGACATACAAAAATAGCTACGGATATCAACAAAAAGATCGATACACCAACCAGTCCCAAAGTCCACCATAAAGCCCGTTTGCGATACTTTTTAGACCTCTCATTCCACAAGGTCTCTGGCGCTTCAAGCTGAAGTTTGTTTTTGTATGTTTTCTCAAGCGTGTCTAAAGCTCGATCCTTTTCCGTCTTCCAGTCATCGACTTGAGATTTATAGTGATCCATCTCGGCTACGTTTTTATCAACCTGCGCCTGGACTTCCCTACGTTTCTCCTCTATAAACTGAGTAATCTCCTGTTGGTCTTTGTCTATTTCCTGCGAGATCTGTTCTAGTTTTTCTCGTATCGGGTGTAGCGTTTTCTGCTCAAAATTCTTGACGCTCGCACTTCTAGGAGACAGTTCATTCTTCAGCATGTATAGCGCTGGGTAGTATGTATAGTCTGAACTTTGATTAAATTTAGATCCTATTTGATTTGGGTTTTTGTATAGATCTATGAAAGTTTGTATCGCATTAACTATATATTCACCGCTTTCTACCTTTCTGAGATAAAAATCTATAAACCTGTTAATTTGGTTCCATTCCGTATCAGAATCTATTGGACTATCAACGTAGACTTCGTATTTATATGTACCATCAGCATCAGATGTCCTATGCGGCGTAATGTTGTTATATAGATAATTTGGCAAATCATTTCTTAAGTCAGTATCGTCATCTACGGTTTTAATATAGTCTTTCAGCCCAGCAATCTTATTATGCAGGTCGTGCCACGCATTATAAAATATTTCTAACCCCGGTCTATCTTCCCAGTATTTCATGTTAGTGCAAACAACCCGCTCAAAATCCAAAAAATTCAAAAGCTCTTGCTTGTGGTTAATCATATAAATACCCTGGTAATACTGACTGCCAGAAATAATATAGAAACTAGCCACCTCGTCTATTAAATTACCTATTTGTGCTTTTGTTCGTTTCATATTTTCTACTAACCTACCCCTGTCTCTGTATTTAAATTATAGCATTTGTTTAGAGTATTTTGTGTCTCCGCAAGTCTATTTATTGCTCATCGGGCTCTAGCGCATCAATTCTAAAAACCTTACGTTTACTCCTCGCGCCCCACACCAACTCAACCCGAGACTTTGAAACCTTGAAATATTTCGCCAGTAATTCAATCGCTTCTTTATTCGCTCGCCCCTCAATCGCCGGGGATTTGACGTAAATCGTAAAAGTCCCGTCGCTATCCTCGACAACTTCTTGCCGGTGTCGGGAGTTGGGCTTGAGGCGGGCTTGGATTTGCATCACAAAATCACGCCAGTTATACCCGCCAATCCTCCGGTGTAGATTTGGCATAATTGTCCATGCCAATCGCCTCGAAATGTTTCTTGGCGCAAACAATTTTTTGAAGCTCCGACTCGCGCTCGCCGCCATTTTTAGTTTCGCGCACCATGTAGATTTTCTCGCGCCCGTCGACTTCTTTGACAATCGCCCAATCCGGGTTGTAGTCGCCGACCGGAGTTGGTATGATGAATTTCGGCGGCAATTTCAAAAACAGCTTAATATCTTCTCTAGCATCTAAGTATTCCGCGAAAGCTCGCTCCGTCTCGGAATCCAAAACCAACTTGTCCGTTACCGATTTTTGCTTGTTTTTCACCTCGTACAATTTGTCGATAAACTTTTCGCTTTCGTCCGCCAAATCACTTTGATAATCGCGCAGTTCATACACGCTTTCGGACATTTTCTCATAAGTCACGCCATCAACCAGCACCGCCTGCAAAACGCGCTTTATCGAATCCTTGACCAACTGAATGTAATCGTACGGGTTTTTCAGAAAGTCGCGCAATCGGTCGCTGCCGACCAAAATATCAACAATCGCCTTGCGTGTCAGTCCGGTCGCATCTTGCAGTTCGCTAACAATATCCGGCAGCTCAAACGTGCCTTCGAGATTTTGCGAGACTTCACCCACTATTCCAGCGTTCTGAAAACCGCCCCTGTTTAGCAAAACCTTGTTCTTCACCACCTCAATTCGCAGTGGTCTAATTTCTCCGGCATTCTTAATCGCATTGACCGCACCTACCTTAACCGCGCCGTTATCAAACTCCACGCGGTAAGTAGTTTTTCGCGAAATCTTTCGCCACAGCGTCTCCAGCTCAGGACTGTAAACGACTTCTTTATTCGAGCGCACCACCTCTCTGCTGCGCGCATCTTTGATGAACTTATCGATCTTGCAGCTTTCTATCACATCGACAATTTCAGTATGGTATTTCTGCAATTCGCCCGGCAAATCTAACGTAAAATGCAAATTCTGCGGCGCAAAATTAGCCGTCACTCGCCCGTCTTCATTGATAAATCCGCGCCTGCATAGGTGTTCCCAAATAGCTCGGGAATTATCATGACCGAGCCGTTCGCCAGGCTTGTCGTGCAGCGGAATTCGCGCGAACTCGCCCTTGCGCACAAAACCGATTTGTATGCCGGCATTTTTATACTCCTTCTGCAGATTATTGGCAAAGTCGCGGTACGACTCATTAGCAATCACCGTCAGCTGGTTAATCTGCTCATCATACACCCGCGTTCCGTCCTGCCTAACAGGCAGGCGCAAACCGCGGCCAATCGTCTGGCGCCGGTCGCTTTCGCTGTTGCTTTCGCGCATCATACAAATCTGGAACACATTTGGATTATCCCAGCCTTCGCGCAGCGCCGAGTGGCTAAAGATAAACCTGACTGGATTACTAATGTCTAGCAATTTTTCCTTGCCGCGCATAATCAAATCATATGCCGACTCATCGTTCGCATTGCCGCGACCCTCCCTGCTATCAACCACTTTCGTACCAGACCTCTTTCTAATCTGCGCAAAATAAGCCGAGCGTACATCTTCGGGATTTTCAGGCATAATCTCCTGATACATCGGGCTCTTGCTGCGCTCCTCGCGGTATAGTTCATCAAACCATTTCACGAACTTGCCATTTGGCGACGTTCCGTCGGCATTATCACCCAAATAACTTTCGACCTTATCGACAAAGAACAGGCTCAGTACTTTTATACCGCTTTGTTGCAATAAAAATTCGCGGCGGATATGTTCTTTCATCGTCTCGCGAATCATTTCGCGCAAAACCTGCTCGTTGTTTCCGCCCCACGTTTGCCCTTCCATCAATATGCCGTACGCGCCAATTTCGACAGAAGACGGCACGGTCGATATTTCGTTAATTACGTAATTTTCATAGATTGAATTGCCACTGCGAATGTCTAATTTATCGTGCTGTTTTACCCAAAGCGGCTTGCGGCCGACATTGCCGTTACGATCGCGAACCAAAAGCTCCAGCTTTGCCTCGAAACCTCTGTCATTCCTCGTTTCCAGCAACTTCACATATGGCTTGGCGTCCGTGCCCTGTTGCTGCGCGTTCGCCACTACGATACCTTTCACCAACTTTTCGCGGTGCGCGTCCACTGGGTCGAGGCGATACATCATATTGTACTCTTTGCGGTGAGTGGCGCTGTAGCGCAGTGTACACATCGGGTTGAGGTCGGCGATGGCACTTGACGCCAGTTCGCTTTCCATATTTTGCGGCTCGTCCATGATCACGATCGGGTTCACCGTTGCCAGATATTCTATCGGCGCGATGCCGTTTAGCTTATCACGCTCTTGGTGAATCACGCGTGTGTTTTTGTCGCCGCGAATCGCGTCGATTGTCATGATCATAAACTGCGTCATGGTGCTGGTCGCAAAATTTTGCACCACCTCAGGGTTTTTACCGTCATAAACGGTCGCTTCATACGGGTCATAGCCAGCCTCCAGCCGGAAATGATCGCGCATACTCTCGATGCTCGATTTGACACCTTCTTTGATAGCGATACTCGGCACGATGATGATAAATTTACGAAAACCATAACGCTTGGACATTTCGAGCGCCGTGCGCAAATAGACATAAGTTTTGCCAGTGCCAGTCTCCATTTCAACGCTAAAATTCATACCAGCCAGGCTAGCTACCGGCTCGATACCATTTTCATTTTGAATATTGACGACATTTTCGAGAATTGAATCCTCGTCGAGCATCAGGTTGTTACCAACCGCGCCAATCTCGTTAAACATGCTGGTCTGCCCGCCAGAAACAGCCCTAGATTCAATCGCCGACATAAACAACTCAGCATCATCAGGCTGCCCCTTAAAAACATCAACAATCGCATTTATCGCCTGAATCTGGAACGGTTGCTGTGAATTGTATTTAATTTTCATCTGCCAGCCTCTTCAGGTTCTGTGCGTTAATATCTTCTAGATCAATAAATGTTTGATACTGCCGTTTAGCTTCTCTCGCAAGTTCTATCATCCTATCTTCCCTAGCCATCCCTTTTGCAATCAGGTTTGAATTCAAGCTCTCAAGATTTGCTAGCATAACCAGCTGAGTTGTGCTGGCATAATCCCTCTGATTTTTACCGCTTTTAGCTAGAATAGGATTTTGCTTCTTCCATTCACTAGCATTTAGTCCAAACACAATTCTATTTAGCATATCTGCCTCGTCAGTATAAACAAACTTACCGAGAGACCCTTTAGAGAGACCTGGAATAATATGCTCTTTTATTGCATCGGTGTGTAGCTTATAATTTACGCTACTTAAGGTTCTTGTGACTGTCCAGCTTGCTAGCTTTTCTTGCCTAATCTTTAGCTCTTGATATTCGGTTATTAGCTGTAGCTTAAATTCAGGGCTTAACCAGGTTCCAAATTCAAAGGCAATGTCTTTATGCGCATATGTTCCACCATATCGACCACGCTTTGATATTATCCCCGTCGCCCCTGTAGACTCAATCCAGTCAGAGACAGATGGGTTAAAGCTATTTTCTCCAGCATTATTTTTAAAGTACACGAATTCGTGTAGTTTAAAATTTGGATTATGTAGCTGCTCCCATAGACCAAGAAAGCTAATCGTATGCTTACTTCGTATCCAACTAAACAATGCTCTTTCTTGACCAGAACTCTTTGCCATATCTGTTAGGCATATATAATCCTCACCGTCAACCTGCATAACATTGACAGGGGATTCATTCACGCTCATTGGAGGATCTGCATATTTTCCGCTCATGCTCATACCGTCACAATCTTCACACCAAAGCTTTTGCAGGTTTGGACTAGGTTGGTTTTGAGTTGGCTGTCGCCTTGAAAGGCGTCGTCGAGGATGACCAGGCGGCTTGGCAGCAGCGCCACGACTTCGCGCAGTTGCTCCAGAGTCGGTTTGATGTGTTCGTTGAGATAGAACATCGGCTGAGTTTCAGCTAGCTCCTCGCTATCTTCTCTGGCTACCACCTGGTGAATGTTGAGTCCAGCAACATTTCGCTCGACAGTGCGAGTGGTTAGCGGCAAGCCCATTTTTAGCATCACCTCGCACAATAGGTCTTCCTCGCTGGCGTTGTCGTCGGCGCTTTCGCGCATCAGGTCGAGGCGGGCTTGGAGTTCGCTCAAATCGCCGGTGGCGCTGGATTGCCATTTGGTGAAGTTGGTGTCCGCCAATTGGTAAGTGCGATAGCCGACATCGAGCGGCGTTTGGCGCTCGGCTAGCTTGTCGGCAAAGTCAGTTTTGATTTTTTCGCCGGCGCGGTGGATGCGTTCGCGCGCAATGTCGCTAATCTTGCGGTAGCCGGCTTTGTAGGCCTCGCTTTTCTCGTCGGTCGGTTCGGGCAATTGCACCATGATATGTTTGCGATTTCCGCCGTCTTCGGCGTTGAGTTGCATGACAGCATGGGCGGTGGTGGCGGAGCCGGCGAAGAAGTCGAGGATAATGTCATTATTTCTAGTGGACAACAGAGCTATAAACTCCACTAGAGAGACCGGCTTCGTATATTCAAATATCCCTTTCCCAAGCAAATCCGCAACCGCTTTTGTAGCATTATCATTTGAATATTTATTATCCGTAAACTCTAAAGTTGATAAAGCTTTTGTGCGCTTCTTTTGAATTACTTCATATCCATTGCCAATTTTTTCAATTTTTGCATTTTGATAGGTTTTTGTGTATATGCGCTTGCCCCTGCTAGTTTCTTTGACTACAATAAATCCGTTAGCTTTTCCGAATTCATATAAGGGAAGACTCCATCTCCATCCCCAGTCCGCACGTCCATGCTCGCCTGCCTGACGCCTTTCGTATTCGGTTTTATCGCCGCCAGCGTAAAAAACATATCCATCAATCTCAATTGGGTAATCGAGCGTTTTAACATATCCCAGAGAGTCGTAGTCCAAAGTTTGATTTAATTTATACAAACCCCTTTCTTCATAATACTCATCTTTGTATTTGAAGCCTTCGTCATCGTGTTCAATAGGATGTAACCCCATATTTGAACTGCGCGCGTACACCAAAATTGTATCATGGTTTTTTGCTATTGCCTCAGATGACTTGCCACCTTTTTTAGTTACTCGAGGGAAATCGCCAACAAAATTACTCTCCCCAAAAATCTCATCACAAAGCTTCTTCAAATTAGCCTGCTCGGCGTCGTCGATACTTATGAAAATCACGCCATCATCCGTCAGCAAATTGCACGCTAGCTTTAGGCGAGGATACATCATATTTAGCCAGTTGCTGTGGTAGCGGCCGGTGGTTTCGGTGTTGGTGCTGACCTTTTTGTTGCCAGCATCGACCTGCTTGCTAAACTCTAAGTAGTTGGCCAAGCCTTCTTTGAAGTTGTCGGGGTAGACGAAATCTTTACCAGTGTTATACGGCGGGTCGATATAGATCATCTTGATCTTGTTGTGGTATTGCCGCTGCAAAACCTTTAACACCTCTAGGTTGTCGCCCTCGATGAAGATATTGTCGGTAGAGTCCCAATCTTTACTGAGGTCTTTGGCAGGCTTTAGGGTAGCGGTGGTCGGCTCCTGCGCCGCCCGAATCGCCGCTGTCTTGCCCGGCCAAAAGAGCCCAAAGCGCTCTTTAACTTCACCAGCATCGTCACCCAGCAATTCCTTCAGCTTCAGTGCGTCAACTTTGCCATCGGCGATAGCTTCTGGCACTAGCTCCTCTAGCTTCCGCGCTAACTCTGTATTGAAATTTGGCGAGGCGCCGCTTAGCTGCTCAAAGTCATCATAACCACCCTGATCGTACTCGTTCATATCTCCCCTTTTTCTTATTCACTTTCTATTCTAACAATTCTTAAATTAAAATCGTACTCCGGAGCCTCAACTTTAGTTATACCTATCGCCTCAAACTTTGCAATATTCGAACCTCTGCTTGCATCAATATCCTTGTCGTCTATACACCCAAGCACGAATACAAAGTCGCTAGCTTTGGTCGCCAGGATTTTATTAATAAAATCCTCTCTCGAAATACTCAGAGTAAGTCCGGAGTACTCACCGCTATTGTATTTCTTCTCAAGATTAGAGTAGTATCTGTTTAGAATCTCTTTGCCCGCCTCCTTCGAGTCGAGTATTCTATTGAACATGCTCATGCTAAGCGAAAGTTGCGAACAGACATCGCGCATGCTAGCCCCAAAATCGTACTTGTTGTGATAAATATACACCTTGCCATCCTTAAATCCGATAACGTCTGCTAGCTCGATATTGTCCACTGACACTTTATCAGTCACGAAGTGCGATCCACGTGTAGATTCATGTGTATTATAGCCTTGGTTATATTTACCCTCATTTTTCTCGCCCCTTGCGCTAGGAATAATCAAGATGTCCTGGATGTCTGTGAAATACTTTTCGCCTAACAATTCACCAAATTCTCTGTTTACAGTTTCAAGGAAGCCGTCCGTAGCGCGATACCAGTCGCCGTCTATTCTAAAATATTTGCGTCTGTCATAGGTGAATTCGCCCTGAAAATACTTTAAGGCATTGGAGCTAATGGACATAGCATCTTCATCTGTAGGTATTGTCGAGATAGATATTTCTTTAACAATCTCAAAAACACCTTCGTCATCGTACTCTTCCGAACCTATGATTTCAGAGATATATTCACTTAGTTTTTGAAGAATACACTTTGCGCCATTTCCCGAAGCGTACACTTCATCGCTGCTGATCTCAATTGACCTTCCTCCAGCACCTGCGATCTTGAATGCCCCCGCCGCCAAAAAAGCTTGGTAGTCATGGTGAGCAAAATCAACTGATTCTAACTCGGTATTTTTGATACTTAAAAGGTGTTTGGTATATTCTATATTGATTCGTCGGATCAAATCTTTTTCTCTTGCGATATTAAGCTTCTCGAGACAATTCAAATACGCGAAACTAACCTTTTGAGCGTCTGTTAATTCAGTATCTGATTTGTCGAGCAACCATTTGGCAAGCTTTGGAAGGTTGGCAAAATCTAACGACTTTCTGATGTATACGCAGCCCGAAAACTCAGCGTTCACCTCCTTAGTTTTGCGCGTGAACAATTCGCTAAAATTAGTCTCGATAATAACTTCCTCCGTAAGCTTTCCACCTAGGCTCTGCCATACACTACTGATATTTCTCGAGGCTGATATTGCTTGTTGTCTTCGAAAACTTTGCGTCCTTCCGAAGACATTACCTGCAACCACCCTTTCTTGTGCGCTAGTTGGGTTAGGTTGCATTATTCTCTGGGCTACATGAATAGGAAAACTGCTATCTACATATCGCGAGAATAAATTAATGCCATGACCGGAGTTAATTGCGAAGATTTCACCGTCTACTTCAAAAAATGACGCTACATTTTCAAACCTTGGCGGAGCTAATGATAACGGTTCGGTAAATTCTTTATTCCAAGAATGTGAACCGCCGCTGACTGCGTGGTATGTAATAAAAGTAGCACCGCCCATCTCTTGCTCATGACCTGTATCGACAGCTTTATATTCTGAAGAGTAGCTTATTTGATTTTCAACTTCTTTATTGTGTCTATAAATAATTGCGTGAACAAAATCTTCAAAACTAGCGCTTTCCGGATCCACGACATTACTGTCGGTCTCAGTTAAGTAAGTAGCGATATGGATCTTATCTTTATCCAGCTTATACAGCTTCATCATACTAGCCATTGGACACTTGCTCCTTAGTGTAATCACCGGTTATCATCCACACACCCCTCACCCTAAAATCCGGCAAAATCTGCCTGGCCGCTTTGTTTGCGGCTACATTGCCTGGAATTCCGTTTTGCTTGGCCCATTCTGACAATCTAATGATGCTTGGCGATGATAGCATGGCTATGCGTTTATGCAGCGACTCGATCAACAACAGCGCAAAAAGCCCAGCAAAACCACCCTGATCGTACTCGTTCATATCTCCCCTTTGTACCGATTAACGCCTTAGGGTTATTATAGCACTTTATGTAGCTTCGCGCTCTATGCAGAGCGTAGGATGTCGAAAAGCGTAAAAATTGGTGAACTCTTGGTCGTTTTCACGGTGATTGCGTACACTCGCCATACCGCGCGGCGCGGGGCTGTCAATACTTTTATGCTTAATTTTTACATAAATTCATTCTCTCGAGCACTCTGTAATCCGCCGCACTTTTCCACAAAAGCCCTTGACAAAAACTGCTTATGTATTGATTTATTTGATAATCTGTGCTATAATGAAAATATTAACGTACCATGTTGTGCGATTAATTCGTGAAGTGTCCTCGTGGACACTTCTAGTTTTTTATGCTAATTTATTCTCTCTTAGCTTTGAGAATCGCCTTCGATGTCTGGGGTCGACATCGTATGCTGTAATGATAATAGCACCCCTATCTTCTGCTTTGTTCGGTCGTCTCTTTCGCGATAAAATTACCACAAAATCGAAGTCTTCTAGCCACAATATCAACCTCATGCCATCCACATGGTGGGCAACCCAAAATACCGACACCTCAGGCATCTTGTAGTTATCTATTACAGCACGTATCCATGGTAGTTTTCTCGCTCTAGCATAATCAATTAACCTATAGCCCTCTCCTCTTGTGATTATATGCGTAAAGCCATGAGTAAACCTAGGGTCATTCCAACCCCTATCAATGTAATCGTTTGAATACACTTTCATACCCTCTACTATTGGAGGCGATGTGTCGATGAAGTCGCGTTTATAGACAGAAAATAACTCTTCGAGATCGTCTTGCAGTGACATGCCATTTAGCTGCAGCTCCGGAGGTAGCCAGTCAGGACGCATTTGTCTCAACCTCGCGGTTCCCAGATCAGAATATTGATCTTTTCGGCAGACGGTGAAGTGCTTACAGTTAGTTTCTGAGAAGCCTTTTCTTCGATGTATCGTACAAGCTCTTTTTTAGCTTCAGATTTCCTGGCAGACTCAAGCCTGTTTGCGTACATAACTGCGCCAGTTAGTAAGTCTGACATTTGCAAGCCTAATACTTCGTGCGAGCGTAGCGGCTGAGCGGTTAGCGACTTGTTATGCAACTTGCCTGTATTTCTGAGATATTCCGCAAGCTTAGCCGTTTTTACCCCAGACCAAGCGTCTTTGTAATCGATAAATATCCTAATATCGCCATATCTTTTTGCGGCAATTGTTCTGATCAGTAGATACTGCATTTTATAATAAAAGTCATCCCTGGTTTGCGCATACGCTTCCAAATCAATTTTTGATTTGTCGACAACAACTGCACGATAATTCACTTGCTCAACATCAAAAAAGATATCTATCAAATCTTTATAGTAACTCAACTTTGCTTTACTTACTTTGGTCCATTTAATCTCTCTGTGCGAAGGTATATTGTGCTTTTTCTTTATCGTTTTTATCGCGTCAGTAAACAACGATAGCTGATCTAAACTAATCCAGATCGCGCCAAGCACCATATTATTACCGTCTGGGTTGCCTGTGTGTCCAGATTCGTCTACATATATATTGGTGGTTTTTAGTAAATACTCGACACTGTTCATACTTTTATTATAATATCTCAAAGTTGATAGTAAACAACTCCTCCACAATCGGCCTGCCTTCGGCGACTTGCATGGCTTGTTCGATTTTGGCGGAGATTTCATCGTGCATGTTGTCTTCTAGGTCGTAAAGTTGGTTTTGAATTCCGCGAACTTTTTTGCGCGGAGCTTGGACTTCGGAGGCGATTTTCGGCCTGGCTTCGGCGTCGCCGGCCTGGCGCTCTTGACGTTGTTTTTCGGTGATTTTTTGACTAACTTTGTCAATTCGCATTTCCAGCTCGGTCGTTTTGTCTTTCAGTTGTCGCTCAAGCAAGTCTTTTTTATCCAAACTCGCGCTGGTGTTCCGCTCGCGAACTTCGCCCTGGCGGCTTTCAATTTGCTGATTTTGATAATTTATCAAACTTTCGTTCTCGCTAATGTTCTGTTCGTTCTCATTTACCACTGAAAGTTCGAGGATATTTCGACATGTTTCACTATCAAGCAGTCTGCCGTCGCTAGTCTCGCCAGACGCCACGATATAGCTTTCGCTGGCGTCAAAACTACCGGACTTCATAGCAAAAGTGACTTTGCTAACTGTCATAACGCCTGAGTTGTCGCGCAGTTTCTTGGCTTCATTAGCCGCGCGTTCAGAATCATCGAGGCTAAACAAAAGTTTGGCGGGCGGCGTATCGGTACGTTTGGCTGCGCTTCGGACATATTCCGCTAAATTACCGGAGCATTTATACTGCCGAGCGTGTGGCATGCGCTCGGTTTTGAAGAAGTATTGGCCAGTTTCGATATTACTTGCCGGCGCCCGATGTAGCGTGAAAGTATGTTGACTGTCAAACTTAGCAAATTCACGCAACTCGTAGCGCGTAAGGTTTATCAGCGTGCGCTCGAAACCGTTAAAAACTTTCTCGGCCTCTTGCTGATAGCGCTGAAAACGATCTTGGACATGCGGATCTAAACCTTCAAAAATTTTAGCCCGGGCTGCCTTTTGCTCGTTGGCAATTTCGTCTTTGAACTCTTCTTGTAGCTCTTTGAAACGCTGATTTATCTCGGTGTCAGTACGACACGAATTAAGAATATCGCTGATTTTGCGCTCAAAATCGATGCCGTTTTCGATAGCTCCCAGGACATCATTACTCGCACCAAAAGTACTTTTGAAGAGATTAAATTTGTCGGTCAAAAGCTCTAGAATTCGCTGCTCGGCGATATTTGACTGATTGCTAAAGTTCACAACCACGACATCAAACTTCTGTCCCAAGCGGTGCACGCGACCAATGCGCTGTTCGACGCGCTGCGGATTCCACGGCAGGTCGTAGTTGATCAGCATCGAACAAAATTGCAGGTTGATACCTTCGCTGGCGGCCTCGGTAGCGATCATGATTTCGATATCGTCTTGCTTGAATTTATCAATCAAAGCTTTGCGGCGGTCGGCCGAATCAATGCCAGTTACTAGGTCGGAGTCTTTATTAGTTTCAAGCCATTCGCGATAAATTTTGCTGGCTTCTGGCGAGTTATTTTGACCGTTAAAAAGGATAATTTTATCCTTGAAACCTTGTGATTCCAGAACCTCCGCTAGGTATTTTTGCGTGATAGTAGACTCCGTGAAAATAATAGCCTTGCGCGCAGCTTTGGTCTGCAATGCATCGAAACCTACTTCGATAGCGTTAACTAGATTTTCGGCTTTGACGTTTGATTTTATCGACTCGGCAAGCTCGGCGTAGCTTTTGAGTTCGTCGATCTCAGCCTGAAACTCGGCGCGTTCTTTGGTAGATTCCAGTGAAATTTCATCGATCTCGCCGGTCATTTCGTACTGCTCGATTTCCTCGCTGGTCATATCGTCAAAATCAACGAATCCACCGCGATTGTCGCGTAACTTGCCGCTATTTAACTCGTCTTCCATGCGCGCGATGATTCGGCGCAAAGTACTAGCCACAGCATAAGTAGACGAGCCGAGCCGCTTGCGCAGAATCAGTGCCGAGAGATGACGCTGCGAAGAGGCAAAGGTGTAGAGCTTATCTCGGTGTAAATAGTTATCAATTAAATCATACAGTCGCTCTTCATCGCCAGACGGCGTAAAAGTAACGGTTTTGGCGATACGATTGGTGTAGTTAATGTATTTTTTGGCGTCTGAGCGCAGGGTTCGCTTGGCAATTTTGCTCATGCGCGAGCGCAAATCGTCAAGCGCAAACGGATGATCAGACTTGATATAGCGATGGCGGAAAACTTCTAGCGAATGGAGGTAATTCTTGTCGACCACGCTCACCAGACCGAACAACTCCTCAAGCTTGTTCTGCAGAGGCGTGGCAGTTAGCAATAGAGCTTTATTCGCGCCTTTGGCGATGTCAGAAATTACGCTGGCGATACCCTTTTTATTACTGTAAAAATTACGAAGTTTATGCGCCTCGTCAAGCACCATCAAGTCCCAACCGGTTGATAGTTTGAGTGAATTACGGTTAGCGAACTCGTATGAGCAGATGTAAATGCCGTCATTTTGGATACTTCTGTTGCCGAGCGATTTTGAATCAATCACCGTTGAAAATAAATTAAACTTTTCTTGAAGTTCCTGCGCCCATTGCTGGCGCAAGCTTGACGGCGCAATAATTAAAATCTTACGTTTGCGTTCTGCCCAAAATTGCATAATCACAATTCCAGCTTCGATAGTCTTACCCAAACCAACTTCGTCCGCCATCACCACACCTTTGGTGTTTGGCGTGTTAAGCGCAAAAGGTGCAGCATCAATTTGATGCGGTGCCGGTACAATCTGCGCGTCAAACATCAGACCAGAAAGCTTAGCAACGTCGTCATTCGCAAAAACACGCTCAAGCTCGTGCGCCGCAACCTTGGCTTGGTATTTTGAGTTTATCATTGTGTAATATTATAACAAATTCGCGGTAGTCGTGGATGGTTAGTATGGCTTGATAACCTGATGCTTTGTTTTTGTGATTATTATGTGGAGTTTTAAGTCAATTCCGAGCAACTTCCCAGCCTCCTCCAACCTCTGCGTCACAGCCTTATCCGCCTCACTCGGCGTTAGTTCACCACTTGGATGATTATGCGCCACGATGATGCTGGCAGCGCGGTCGGCGATGGCTGGGGCGAAGACTTCACGCGGGTGGACTAGGCTGGCGGTGAGCGTGCCGACGGAGATGAGGTGTTTGTTAATGAGACGATTGGCACCATCTAACGTCAGCATGACGAAATGTTCTTGAGTTTTGCCGGCGTATTCTTTCAAAGCTTCGTAGGCTTTTTCGGCCGAATCAATCACCGGTCTGTCCGGCTCGACCAAATGCCGCCGCGCCAGCTCGAAACTTGCCAAAATCACCGGGATTTTAGCCGCACCTAAGCCGCCAACCGCCTTCAAGTCATCATACGAAACATCCGCACCCTTCGTCTGCAAAACTTTCAAAACCCTGCGCGCAATCACGCCAACGTCCGCCTGCTTATTGCCGCTGCCGATAATCGCCATCAAGAGTTCGAGGTCCGTCAGCCGCGCCGCACCATACAGCGCCAGCTTTTCACGCGGGCGGTCGCTGGGGATTTTGTCGCGTAGTTTCATATGACTATTGTAGCAGACCGCCTCACACCCACTCTACTGCGCACCTAGCGTAACCCTCTCATTTCGTTGTATAATATGCTTATGGTCAAAGAAAAATCTTGCCAAGCCGCCGCCACCGCGCGCAAGACATCCAAAAAATCCTCCAAGACCGCCAAAAAGTCCCGCAAAACCACCCTGCAGCCGCGGCTTATTGTTCTCTTCGCCGCCATTCCCGCCGTCACGGTGCTCTGTTTTGCACTTATTCCCTATCTGTTACAGCCGCAAATCACCCCCGCCGAAGACCCGACTGACACGAAATATTATTTCGCTAGTTCAAAATATAAAGACATTACTTCGAAATTCGTCGAGCGCAAAAGCAGCTTCGAGCAAACGTCCATCGAATACCCTGTCACCAAAAACCAAAAAATCAACGACACCATCGCCGCCGCCATCGACGAAAAAGATGCTGAATTTCGCGAGCTGCTCGGGGCGAGACCAAGCCAGCTCACCGAGCCGTTCACCAACCTGACCAGCTATCAGGTCTCGCACAACAGTGATGATTTTCTGTCGATCACGGTTTCGATCAAGCAGGACACGCACGGCGCTCATCCGGCAAATTATTCGCGGTTTTGGACGTTTGACAAGCACACTGGAGAGGTGGTGACGCTGAAAAATCTACTCGGCGATTCCACTGAAAATCTGAGCCGTATATCGCAATTGATTCAGCAAAAAGCCGCCGAGATTGTACGTAAAAAAGACAAAAATTACAGTGTCGATCCGATCCCTGACGAACAATTAACCAATTTTATCGCGACTGAAAATATAATAACTCTGCCATACGAGCCCGGCTCAATCTCAGTCTATGCGGCAGGCGATATTACTGTGTCGATCGATGTCGCCGAGATAGCAGATTACTTGCAAAACGACACCGCCAGAAAAATTTTCGACGTACCAAAACCCGCTCCGCCAGCCGAACCCACACTGAAACCCGTCGCGCCGCAAACTAACACCGGAAATTGTAACGACAAGTGCATCGCTCTAACTTTTGACGATGGACCAGGCATTCATACTTCGCGCCTGCTAGACACGCTAGATCGATACGGCGCCAAAGCAACCTTTTTTGTCGTCGGTGAAAAAGTAGCGGCGCGCCAAGATATTTTACAGAAACAAATCGCCCGCGGTCATCAAATTGGTAATCACTCGTGGAGCCACCCCGACCTCACCAGACTTTCGGCGGAAAATATTCAGAGCGAACTCGCCCGCACCAATAGCGCCATCAAAGCCGCCACTGGCCACGCGCCAACCGTCATGCGGCCGCCGTACGGCGCGATCAATCAAACCGTGTCGCAACAGCTACAAGCAAACGGCATGTCGGCGATTCTGTGGTCGATCGATACGCGCGACTGGGCCGACCGCAACAGTCAAATTGTCTGCAATCGTGCAGTCAGCGGTGCGCGCAGCGGCGCTATCATCTTGTTCCACGATATCCACCCCACCTCCGTCGATGCCATCCCATGCGTGCTCGACGCGCTAACCAAACAAGGCTACACTTTCGTCACCATCGACACGCTTTTTGGCGGCGGGACGCAGCCCGGTAGGACTTATTTCAGCGCGTTGTAAAAATTACCTATTTGCTCGCCAACGTACGTCAAATCCATCAATTTCGCGTATCACGCGACCATTTTCACTAGCGAGAATGCGCGTAGTTGTAGGGTAATTTCGCCCGTTCGCCGGATAATTATCGTAGGGCGGCGTATCGTTAGCCACCGTTTCGACCGTGATAAATTGACGATTTGGCGACGCCGCCAGACCTGTTACACGCTGATTTTTGCCCGCTCGATACGACATGCGCCGCGCACCGTCCGTATAGACAATCTCCGGCTCGGATTTTGCCGTGCGCAAAATCGGATAATTTTCCGCCAAAGTCGCCGAGTTAGACAGCATAATCAGCCGCGCCGCATACGATTCTAAGCTTCCCGCTCTATCCGGCTGATTCGCCGCCAGGTCGTACGCCGCAAAACCACTCGACCGGCGAGCATACGAGATAGCCCGCCTGTCGCCAGAAAAGTTGCCCAAACTTTGCGCCTGGCCAAGCGGCCGCGGCTGGCGTTTTCCGCTCGCATCTAGCAGCAACAAATTATCATCCGCCGTCAGCACCGCCGCCAATCGCCCGTCCGGACTCGGCTGCCAATCAACCGCATTTTTCGCGCCTGCAACCGTCCGCGTCGACTTATCCTGCGCGCGCACGATATACAATTCGCCGCCCTTGCTCGCCGGCTGGTCGCCCAAAATATAACCGAAACTAGTGCCATCAGCCGAGGCGCGCAGCTTCGCAGCCACGCCAGTTTTCGCCAGAGTGATGTTATTAACTTTTTTCGTTGTAATATTTACACTATTTAGCTGTGATTTGCCGTTTTTATCCGCCATCGAAACGACCAATTCATCGCCAATTAGCACAAATTCTTGAATTTTATTTGCCTGGAAAATTTGCGTTTCTTTGCCGGTCGCCAGGTCAATTTTCATAATTTGGTCGTCTGACTTGCTATCCAAAATCAAGCTATTACTGTCGTAATTTCGCCGGATAAAATACGCTGCCGCCGCTAGCGTCGAAAAACGATATTCGATGTCGCCGCGCTGCCGTCCGTATTCGCCGGCGACGCCAGTGATTTTCAGCGTGTACTCCGCCTGGTAGTGCAGCTGGTCTTTGAGCGATATTATAACCACCTCGCCTTCGACCGCTACCGACAACGGCACGCTGGGCGTTATCGAGACTTGCTCCGCCGAAAGGCTTTTGATTGGCAGCGATAAATGCAGCCGAATTTGTTGGTTCGATTCGGTCGCCGCCGCCGAATCAAACTCGACGTAACGCAACCGAATGCCGCGCGCCGCCGTCAGCGCCGCAAGCGCGGCGATAGCAACTACACACGCGCCGACCACCACGCCAAAACGCCGCTTAGCAAACCAAGATTTAATAGACATAAGGCTCCTTTGGCTGATTGACTACTTTCACCGCAGATGACTGCAAGACGATTTTATACTTCGACGACTCATCTGGATTTGCGATAAACTCGCCGGTCACTTCGACCCAGCTATCCGGCGCATAGCGCGCTTGCCAGTTAGGCATATACACCGGCACGCCCACCGCGCGAGCGTCAACCGCGCAGCAAGTCACCACGAAGCGCGACACCAGCATCACATTTTCGCTACCAGTCGCGAAGCCAACGAGCGTCGCAGTTTTGCCAGCAAAAAAATCAGGGTCGTCGTAGCGAGCCAGCAGCGCCGCCCAATCTTTCACGGTCAGGTGCGGATTTTCGCCGCCATCAAACAAAAGCGCCAAGTCGTCAGTCGCCGCCGCTGCACCGCTGTTAATTCCGCGGCTAGCAGCAATATTTGAACTAAGCGCTGCCGGTTGCATCAACAAAAAACCAACGCCCGCGAGCAGCAAACCCGCAAACGACAAACTAGCCATTCGCGCTGGTTTTTTCGTCTTTTTGGGTCTAACCATAACCAAACTCGCCAGCGCAAGCGCCGCCCCAATTACCGCCATCACCAGCGTAAATACAATGTAGCGCGGGTGAATGTACAGTTGTAATCGCCCCAACAAACCCAGCCGAATCACCCCGGCGCTCAGCAGTAAAATAGCGATTTCTCCGCGGCGATTCACGCCTCGCCATAGCCAAACCTTAAAACGCATAATTTATTCCTAACCCAATCGCCGCCGACAGCAGCAACACCAGCAGCGAAACCTGCGCCAGCACGCGCGGGCGGTAAGTTGTCCGCATCATACTCAGCAGCTTGATATCAATCATCGGTCCAAAAGTCAGAAAACTCACCAGCGAACCAGCCGTAAACGCATCCTTGAACGCCAGCGCGAAAAATGCGTCGACGTTTGAACAAATCGACACGATAAACGCCAGCGCCAGCATCGCGATAATCGACCAAGCCGGGTCGCTACCGAGCGCCACCAAAACCTCGCGCGGCACCGCCACCTGCACCAGCGCCGCCACACCCGCGCCAATTAGCAACGCCGGTAGTATATGGCGCGCCTCGTGTCCGAATAGTTCTAGGCTGCGAATTATCTGATTCTGGCGAACCCGTCCGGTCGCCCGGCACGCCCGAGCAAACTGCGGCTGCAGTAAATCTTCATCGCGGCGATTCATAAAAACCCAGCCAACGATATTCGCAATCAAAAATCCCCCGGCGATGCGCCCGACCAATACCGCCGGGTCATTCGCAAACGCCTGCTGCGTGGCAATAATCGTCACCGGATTGAGTATCGGAGCAGCGAGTAAAAACACCAGCGACTCCGACGCACTCAACCCCTTCGCCGCCAGCCCGCGCGCGAGCGGTACATTGCCGCACTCGCACACTGGCACAAACACGCCAACCAGCGAAATAACAATTTGCCGCAGCCCGCGCCGGTTCGGCAGCCAACGCAGCCAATTATCAGGCAGCCAAACCTGCACCGCCACCGAAATAATAATACCGAGTATCACAAACGGCAAAGCTTCGGTCACAATACTCGCGGCAAACGTCAAAAAATCTTGCAATTGATTTAGCATAATAAACTAATTCTCTTCCCCTATTATACCAAGTTGATGGTTCAAATTTGCCAGCAGCTGGGCGTCACTACGCTCCGTTCCGCTCCTCCGCTCATTCACAAAGAAAAATAACTGCGCTGCTTTTCTTTGTTTCATTCGCTACACCGAACCACTTTTGCTGCGCAAAAGACCCGGTTCATCGCACCAAACATCAAACCCAAGCAAAAACACCCCGAAGAAGGGGTGTCATTGCTTGGCTCCGGCAGCTGGGCTCGAACCAGCGACCTATTGGTTAACAGCCAACCGCTCTACCACTGAGCTATGCCGGAATACACCAGTAATTGTACTGTATAGTCGCCAAATTGTAAAGGCAAGCAAGCGGTCAAAAACTACTTTCTCACGATATCAAGCGCTTGCTGCAAAATTTCACGCTCTTTTTGCGCCGTTTCGCCGCTTTGTCCTTCGCGTTTTTTCGCCTCGTATTCCAAATGTTTCCACCACGGTTGTTCTGCCGCCCCCTCGACGACCTCGAGCGTCCGCGCCGAATTGTCTTTTTTGATTAGCCAGCCGCGCGCCGCCAAACCATCGACGTGCGCCGCAACCGTCGAAACGCTTTTGTAATCCAGCGCCCGCATAATCTCGCGAAAACTCGGGCTATAGCCGTTGCCTTTGATAAATCCGTCGATAAAATTTAACAATTCACGCTGTTTTTTCGTTGGATTTGCCATTTTTTCCTCCGTTGTAAATTTCACTACAAATAGTCGCCGCCAGCCCCCACCAGACAAGCGACACCGTGTCGTCCGCCCAAACTGGCAGCAAAACGCCGACTAGCGCCAACCCGATACCGCTCGCCCACAAACCCAGCGCGCGCCAATCCGCCCGCTGGCGCCGCAAAGCAGCCAGCACCAACCCACAAATCGCCATAAACAACCCCAACCCCAGCCAGCCAACTTCGTGCGCCACCATCAAATACTGATTTTCCACGATATTCGGCGCGCTGCCGTACGCCGCTGGCGACCCGGTCGTGCCGACACCCGCGCCAAACGGCTGCTGCAACATCAACGCCGCGCCGTCCGCGAGCGACCTAGCATGATTGTCGTTCGACGTCGTAGCCGCGCCGGTAGTCAAATTATCGTGGATAACCACAGTGTGGAAAAATTCCGTATCGCGCACCAAATACAATCCTGCCGCGCTAGCCGCCAAAATCCCAGCCAAAATCCACCACGCGCGCCGCGGCATTTTACCGCCAAAACCCGCCGCCAGCGCCAATCCAGCGCTGCCGATTGCCGCCGCCAGCGCGCTGCGCGAATAGCTCACCCACGCAGCGATTAGCCCGGCAACCAAGCAAAACGCCGCCAGCACCGTTTGCCGTTTGCCGCGTTTTTTTCGCAAATTTACAATCCACCAAGCCGTTGCAATACTCACAACGATAATCGCATAAGCGCCCAGCGGATTAGGACCGCGCAGCGTGCTGTTGTAGCGCACAAACGCCGGATTCATATCGACCAGCATATACGGCGCAATTGTCGTCTCGCTATAGCCGAGGTGCTTCAAAAAATCAACCGGCAAAACAAATTGCAGCAGCAAAAAGCCCAGCACAATCACCGCGCCAATCGCCGCTAGCCGCCACAACCGCGAGCGAAATTGCGACTGATAGCGCGTAAACACATACACCAGCACAAAGTACGCGATATAGCGCAAATCAATCATCAGTCCGGCAATTGCCGCCACAGCGCCGTTTGCGGCTGGTAGCGCCAGCACCACGTGCAGCAAAGCGTACAAACCGCACAAAATAACCAGCGGGTCGCGCCGAAAATCGCGCACCAATCGCCGCCCGTACCGCAGCACAATCAAAAGCGCTACAATCGCCATCGCGATTTCTTTCCAGGCTTTTATGCCGAGCGCGAGCGGCGCAATTTTACTGCCGACAAACACGCTGAGCGGCGCATGAACAACAATCAGCAGCATAATTATCGCTAGCAATCCGCTGATTATTTGCTCCAAACGCGCCTGAAAATTCAACTTTTGCGTAATTTTACGTTTCACCCTGTGCATTATTATAGCGAAATTGTTATAATGATGGTAATAATGCCGTCAAGAAATACGAAAGCTTACAGTATCTTGCTGATGGTGGCGGACGCGATTATCCTCGCGATTGTTTTCGCCGTGTCGTATTACGTGCGCACGCAGCTCGACCACCGGGCGCTGCTACATACCGTTTATTCTGTCGATTACGTCACCGGGTTTTTGGTAATCGCCCCGGTGTGGATTTTAATTTTCGCGTCGCTCGGGCTGTATAGCGCGAGCGTTTATACGCGCCGGCTAGTCGAATGGAGCCGTATCATTCTCGGGACGTTTATCGGGATTTTGCTCGTGATTGGCTGGGAATACTTCACCAGCGTGCATATTTTTCCGGCGCGCTTAGTGGTGTCGTACGTGTTTATCGGCTCGACCGCGGCGATTATCGTCGTGCGCGAAATTATCCGCAACATTCGCCACGAACTGTTTCGTTACGGTCGCGGCGTGAGCCGGGTGCTGGTGATTGGTAATTCCGACGCCACCACCGACATCGCCCTCGCTCTCGGTTCGACCTATAAATCTGGCTATCAAATCGTCGCTTTCGCTGGACCGGCGCGGCTACTGCCGCCGCATCTTGGCGTCAACCACTACGCGCGCGTCGAAAATGCGCTCAAAGACATCGAAAAACTCAATATCACCACCATTATTCAAACCGATTTGTACGACAGCGGGGAGCGCAATCACAAAATATTGAGTGCCGCGCAAATCGCGCACATTCAGTATAATTTCATTCCCGGCGAGCCGGAATTTTACACCGGCAAAAACACCATCGACGTCTTCCTCGGCTATCCGATGATTACCGTTAGCCAAACGCCGCTAATCGGCTGGGGCGCGGTCTGCAAGCGGCTGTTAGACCTCGTTTTGGTCGCCGTGGCATTGCCGCTCTGGGGAAGCGTCATACTGCTGCTATCCTTACTACAAAAAATCTTCAATCCCGGTCCAGTTTTTTACCGCTCCAAGCGCCTCAGCCAATATTCCAAGCCGATTAAACTATACAAATTCCGCACCATGGGCGCGCAGTACGGCAAAAAAGACGCCAGCCTGGAGTTTGAAGAAATGGGGCGACCCGACCTAGCAGACGAATACCGCCGCGACCACAAAGTCGAAAACGACCCGCGCATCACCCGCTTCGGCAAACTGCTGCGCGACACTTCGCTCGACGAATTTCCGCAATTTATCAATGTTTTGCGCGGCGATTTGAGCCTGGTCGGACCGCGTCCAATTTTGCCGCAAGAAGTCAAATTCAGCCAATCGCGCACCGCGCTGCTGCACAGCGTCAAATCGGGCGTCACCGGGCTGTGGCAAGTATCCGGCCGCTCCGACCTCAGTTTTGAAGAACGAATTGAACTAGAACTTTACTACGCCCAAAACTGGAGTTTTTGGCTCGATTTGCGCATCTTATTCAAAACAATCGGCGTCGTCATACGCAAAACAGGCGCGAAATAACCCGGCTACAAAACTCCCTCTTCGTAGCCGCTATCAACAGCTTCTTGCTTCGTGCAGTAATAGGTGTTTCCCGACGACAAACTATATTCTCCAGCCGACCGATAAGTTCTACGACCCGACCAAAACATCGGTTTTGGCGTCACTGCTACTGGCGCACCGCCGCATTTTACGGTGTAAAATGTGTATTTTAGACAACCAAAAGTAGCGATATCAGCGATAACTAACACTATCAATCCTACGATTATCTTTTGCTCTTTTGACAGCTTTTTTATTCTTTGTTTCATATTTCTCCTTTTAGCAATTGTTAATACAGCGATTTTACTGCGCCGTAATCCTCTTGCGCCTCTTTTTCTGTGCATGCATACCTGGTATTTGCCCAGCCTGGAGTGTATTTTCCTGGCACGTAATAAACAGACTGAAAGAGGGTTGTTGGACCTACAGCCACCGGAATCCCTCCGCATTTCACGACATAAAACCCAAATTTCAAATATCCGGTAATTGATAAGTCTATCAAAACAGCGATGGCGACCGCAATTATAATTTTCTGCCTTTTGGATAAGCTTTTTAGCCTACCTTTTTCTTTTGGTTTCATACTTTCCTCCTTTTGATAATTATCGCAGCAGCCCCAGTTATAATTCGCTTTCTTTCTCTTTAGTCTTTTTAATACTATACGACAAACTAAAGCTCCGCGACAACTGCGCCTAAAAAATGTATAATGGGGTTATGACCACTCCGAAAATTGCAATTGTGTGCGACTTCTTGGCTACTATGGGCGGCGCGGAGAATGTCGTGCTAGCGATGCACGAAGCTTTTCCCGACGCGCCGATTTACACCGCGATTTACAACGCCGACAAAATGCCGCAGTTTCGGCAGCTCGATATTCGCACCAGCTGGCTGCAAAAACTACCGAAAAAATTGCGTAATTATCATAAATTATTTCCAACCTTGGCAGTCAAAGCGATGCGCAAGCTTGACCTGAGCGAATTCGACATCATTCTTTGCAGTACCTACCTGCACGGACACCAAGTCACCAAAACGCGCCCCGACCAAAAAATCATCAGCTACATTCACACTCCGCCGCGCTATTACTGGAGTCATTACGACGAATATCGCCGCGACCCCGGCTACGGCAAGCTCAATCCGTTCGTCCGCGCGCTCATGCCTTTGCTGGTGCCGCGCCAGCGCAAGCTCGACCTCGAGGCTGTCGAAAACATCGACGTTTTCATCGCTAATTCCACCGAAACGCAAAAACGCATCAAAAAATATTACAGGCGTAGCAGTACCGTCGTTTACCCGCCGGTCGACGTCAACCGTTTCAAGCCAGCCCGCCAGCGAGGCGACCATTACGTGACGATTGGGCGGCAACTGCCGTACAAACGCTACGACCTCGCCGTCAAAGCTGCTACTAAGCTCGGCAAAAAACTAATCGTGTTTGGCAACGGTCCAGCACACGACCAGCTCGTGGCTGCCGCCGGACCGACAGTTGAATTTCGCACCGACCGCTTTGGCGACGCCTCAGACGCCGAGTACACCAAAGCCGTCACGACAGCCCGCGGCTTCATTTACCCCGCCGAGGAAGATTTTGGCATCGTTACCGTCGAAGCGCTGGCTGCTGGCGCGCCCGTCGTCGGACTAGCGCGCGGCGGCACGACCGACATCGTTACATCGCCCGAAATCGGCGTTCTTTTCGAGCACCAAACCGTCGAAGATGTCGTTCGCGCCATCGAAAAAGCTAAACAGACTAAATTCTATCCGAGCAAGCTCAACCGCACAGCCCGCCGCTTTGATAAAGGTCTATTCCTGACCAAACTCAAGAAAATCGTGCGCGACCAAATGCGCTAATTATTCTTTGCCGGTCGCCTGATTGATTCGCGTCGACGAGTCCGGCTTGCCTTCGCCCGCATCGAAACGCATTTTAATGTTGTGTTTTTCACATATCTCAGCTTCTGGAATCGCTGCTGTTGAATTGCGGTCGCCGCCATTAGCAAAAGTCAATTCATCGCCCGGATATTGCCCTGCCACCATCTCTAGCGTCTTGATAATCGTCGGGTCTTCGTCAATCGACAAAATTACTTGGTCGACGCCTTTCAAAGCCCGCATCAGCCGCAAACGATTGTTTTCGTCGAGGATAATTTTACCCTTTTTGAGCAGCTGCTGCTTGTCATTATTGACAATCACAATCAGCTTGTCGCCCATCTGCGCCGCCGCTTCAATCATATCTAAATGCCCACCGTGCAAAGGATTAAAATATCCGCTGACAATTACTACCTTCATATTCCTCCTGTTTACCGTCTAATTATAACATCTACTTGCTATAATAGAATCATGAAAACAATTCTCGTCACAGGCGGCGCCGGTTATATCGGCAGCCACACTCTAATTGAACTAATCGCTAATAACTTTAACGTCGTGGTAATTGACAATTTGGTGAACTCGAGCGCCGAAAGTTTGCGGCGCGTCGAAGCTATCGCTGGCAGCGAAATTCCCTTCGTGCAAGCCGACGTGCGCGACCGGGCGACTCTCGATGAAATTTTTACAACATACACAATCGACGCAGTGATTCATTTTGCCGGCTTGAAAGCGGTCGGCGAATCAGTGGCGAAACCGCTGGAATACTACGACAATAACCTCTCGTCGACGCTCGTTCTGCTCGACGCCATGCGTCGCCATGACGTCAAACAACTGGTTTTTTCGAGTTCTGCGACGGTTTACGGCACGCCGAGCGACCTTCCGCTGCGCGAGACTTCCCCGGTTGGCGCTGGCTTGACCAACCCGTACGGCAAAACGAAATATATGATTGAAGAGATTTTGCGCGATTATTGCGCCGCACACCCTGATTTCGAGGCTGCTATTTTGCGCTATTTCAATCCCATCGGGGCGCACGAATCTGGTCGAATCGGCGAAGACCCGAATGGCATTCCAAACAATCTACTACCGTATGTGGCGCAGGTGGCGGTTGGCAAGCTCGAAAAAGTCGGCGTCTTTGGCAACGACTACGACACGCCCGACGGCACCGGCGTGCGCGACTATATCCATGTCGTCGATTTGGCGCGCGGGCACGTTGCCGCCCTGCAGCATATGACGCCGGGCGCAAACGTTTACAACCTCGGTACAGGCCGCGGCGTGTCGGTTTTGGAAATTATCAAAGCGTTTAGCCGGGCTTGCGGGCGCGACCTGCCCTACGAAATCAAACCGCGCCGCGCGGGCGATATCGCCGCTTGCTACGCCGATTGCAGCAAAGCCGAGCGCGAACTAGGTTGGCGCGCCGAGCTTTCAATCGAAGACGCCTGCCGGGACAGCTGGCGCTGGCAATCGCAGAATCCGAATGGTTACGCTTCTTAGTGTTATAATACAGTTATGACAAAAATGCTCGTCACGGGAGGTGCAGGGTTCATTGGCGCGAACTTTGTGCAGTATACCGTCAACCACAAGCCAGAGTATGAAATTACTGTAATCGATAAATTGACTTACGCCGGCAATACTGCCAATCTCGAGGCGGTCAAGGACAAAATCCAGTTCATCGAGGGCGATATCTGCGACGCCGAATTGATGGACAAGCTGGTGGCAGAAAACGACATCATCGTTCATTTTGCCGCCGAGAGCCACAACGACAATAGTCTTCGCAATCCGTGGCCGTTTGTCGAAACCAACGTCATCGGCACTTACACCATTCTCGAGGCGGTGCGCAAGCACGGCAAGCGCCTGCATCACATCTCGACCGACGAAGTGTTTGGTGACTTGGAGCTCGACGACCCGAACCGCTTCACCGAGGAAACGCCGTACAACCCTTCCAGCCCCTACTCTAGCACCAAGGCCGGCAGCGATATGTTAGTGCGGGCTTGGATTCGCAGTTTTGGTATCAAAGCGACGATTTCTAACTGCTCCAATAACTACGGTCCGTACCAGCACATCGAGAAGTTCATTCCGCGCCAAATTACCAATATCTTGAGCGATATCAAGCCGAAACTCTACGGCACCGGCGAGCAAGTCCGCGACTGGATTCACGTTGATGACCACAATTCAGCCGTCCATTTGATTTTGGAAAAGGGCGTGTTGGGCGAAACCTACATCATCGGCGCCGACAACGACCATGTCAACAACAAGATGGTGATCGAGCTAATTTGCGAGCTGATGGGCAAAGGCAAAGATTGGTACGAACACGTCAACGACCGCCCCGGCCACGACATGCGCTACGCCATGGACTCCAGCAAACTGCGCCGCGAACTGGGCTGGCAGCCGCAGTACACCGACAATCAAACCGGCATGCGCGATGGCCTGCTGCAAACCATCGAATGGTATCGCGCTAACGAGGCTTGGTGGCGAGCGCAGAAAGAAGCAGTCGAAGCTGAATATGCAAAGCGAGGACAATAATGTTTAATCCAGAAGAGTACAACGATCTAACCGTTACCGAATCGCCGATTCCTGGCTTGTTTGTGATCAAATTGCCGGTGTATGGCGATAATCGCGGTTGGTTTAAGGAAAATTACCAGAAGGAGAAGATGGAGGCGCTGGGCTTGCCGGAATTTACCATCGTCCAAAATAACATCAGCTTTAACGACAAAGCTGGCGCGACTCGCGGGCTGCACGCCGAACCGTGGAATAAGTTTATTTCGACGGCTAATGGCCGGGTGTTTGGCGCTTGGTGCGATTTGCGCAAAGGCGACAGTTTCGGCACGGTTTTCACCCACGAAATCAACCCCGGCACAGCGATTTTCGTACCCAAAGGCGTCGCCAACGGCTATCAAACGCTAGACGACAACGTCGCCTACACTTACCTGGTCGACGCTCACTGGTCGCCGGACGCCAAATATACCTTCGTCAATTTGTTTGATCCGACCCTCGACATCGACTGGCCAATTGCCCGTGAGCAAGCCATCACCTCAGCCAAAGACGACGCTCACCCGCTGCTTACAGACGTAATCCCGATGGAGGTGTAGATGGACGGTTCAAAGATTTTTATCATTGGCGCCAATGGTCAGCTCGGTACGGCTCTGCGCGCTAAATACCCGGAGGCGAAATTCGCCGACATAACCAAGCTCGACATCACCGACCGCCAATCAGTCGAAAATTTTGACTGGTCTGGTATAGATATCGTCATCAATGCCGCAGCCTTCACTAACGTCGATGGCGCCGAAACTCCGGAAGGCCGGGTGGTGGCGTGGAAAGTCAACGCTTCGGCGGTGGCAAATCTAACCCGCGTTTGCCGCTCGCGCGACATGACCCTGATTCACATCTCAAGCGATTACGTGTTTGACGGCACCCGCGAACCGCACGTGGAAGACGAAGCTTTCAGTCCCTTGAGCGTCTACGGCGCCTCAAAAGCAGCTGGCGATTTACTGGTCGAACAGCTCGAAAAACACTACCTGCTTCGCACCACCTGGGTGATCGGCGAGGGCAAAAACTTCGTCCGCACCATGCTGGGCTTAGCCGAAAAAGGCATCGAGCCGACAGTAGTGGCTGACCAAATTGGGCGGTTGACATTTACTTCCGAATTGGTTCGCGCGATTGACCATTTACTAGTGAATCAAGCGGCATTCGGCACTTACAACGTCACCAACGACGGACCGCTCGCCAGCTGGTCAGAGATTACCCGAAAAATCTTTGCCCTAGCCGGCTACGACAACCTAACCGTCACCGATACGACGACAGCCGAGTATTTCGCCGGCAAAGAAGGCATCGCCCCGCGCCCGCTTGGCTCTAACATGAGCCTAGACAAGCTCCACGCCACCGGATTTATCAGCCGGGATTGGACAGAGGATTTGAAGCAGTATATTGATAGTCAGCCGCGTTAATTATACTCTCAGCAGCCGGGCACCTACCCATTCAAATCATCAACGCTTGAAATCAGCACTTCGCGCGGGCGCGAGCCGTCTGCTGGTCCGATGATTCCCTGCTCTTCCATCTCTTCGATGATGCGCGCCGCCCGGCTGTAACCGATACGCAATTTACGCTGCAATAAGCTCGTCGAAGCTTTGCGCATTTGCACCACGACTTCGACCGCGTCTTTGAACATATCGTCGCCGCCCTCATTTCCAAAATCCATCACCACGCCGCCTTTACCGTTTAGCTGCACCGGCTGGCTGATAATTTCGTTATTATACTGCGGCGCCGACTGCATTCGTAAGTGGTCAGTGATTTTATTCACTTCGTTATCCATCACCCACGCACCCTGGATGCGCTTCGGCTTCGGCATGCTAGCGGTTTTCATGAGCATATCACCCTGCCCCAGCAGCTTCTCCGCGCCCGCTTGGTCTAAAATCGTGATGCTATCGGTCTGGCTCGCCACAGTAAAGGCGATGCGCGCCGGCACGTTCGCTTTAATCAACCCCGTAATCACATCCACACTCGGACGCTGCGTCGCCAGCACCAGGTGAATGCCGACAGCGCGCGCTTTTTGCGCGATACGTACAATCAAGGCTTCGACATCGCGCTTGGCAATCATCATCAAGTCCGCCATCTCGTCAATTACGATTACGATATACGGCATTTTGCCGCCGTCAACCTGCTGCACATTGCCGTCTTCATCTTGCACGCCAATTTTTTTGCCTTTGGCTTCGACTTTCTGGTTGTAAGTTTTGATGTCGCGCACGCGTTCGTCCGCCAGCAGCGTATAACGGCGCTCCATCTCGTTGACCGCCCACTTCAGCGCGCTCACCGTCTTTTCCGGCTCGACAATTACCGGCGTCAGCAGATGCGGAATATCCTGGTACGGCGCCATTTCCACCTGCTTCGGGTCAACCAAAATCAACTTCAAATCGCTCGGACTATTGCGGTACAACAAACTGCAAAGCAGCGTATTAATCATCACCGACTTACCGCTACCAGTTTGCCCCGCCACTAGCAAGTGCGGCATTTTGTTGAGCTCGCCGACAAACGGCTGCCCCGAAATATCCTTGCCAATAGCGATGCTCAGCGGCGCCTTGCTCCTGTGCCACTCGTTGCTTTTTAGAATGCCGTACAGGCGCACATCGGCGGCTTTTTTGTTCGGCACTTCGATACCGACGGCTTTTTTGCCCGGAATCGGCGCCTCCATGCGCAAACTCGACGCCGCCAAATTCAACGCGATATTAGTTTCCAGCGCGGTGATACGGTTCAACTTGATACCGGCGGGCGGACGCAGCATATATTGCGTCACCTTGGGACCGATGTTCGCGCCCTCCATCTCGACGTCGATGTTAAACTCGCGCAGCGTATCCTGAATGATACTGGCATTTTGCTTGATGTCGCCCACATCGGCTGGCGACTGGCTTTTTTCCAGCAAATCGAGGCTCGGAAACTGCCAATTCGGGTCGCTCACCGCCAGCATCGCGGCTTTTTCTTCCGGCTCGTCTTTCTTTTCGCTAGCCCGCAGCGCCGCGAGCTTCGACTTCTTTTTATCCGCCTCAGTCATGGTCGGCACGCCTTCGTTGAGCTTGAATTCGCTCATCGCTTTTGGCTCGGCGGCTTTGCGCATCACCTTGACGTTCGCTTCATTTTCCGCTTTTTCCTTGCTCGACATCACTGCCGTCTTAAAAATCTGGAACAATTCATCAAACTTCAATTGCGCTATAAACGTCGCCGTCAGCGCGAGCAGCAAGACATAAATAAAAATTCCAACCGGCTCGCTCACTAGCGACAGCAGCAGCGAATTCATACTATCGCCCAGCAAACCGCCGCCCGACGGGCTGCCGCCGCGTTTCGCCACTATCAGTCCGCAAAGACCGCTGCACCACACAATCGTGAGCAACGATGTAAACTTCACAACAAACGGCAGCCGATTACTCTCGGCGCGAAACGTCTGCACCGCGATGAAAAAGATAACAAGCGGCACGACATACGTCGCCCAGCCAATCGTGCCGAGCAGCGCTTGCTGCAACCAGTCCAGCACCGGACCGCCCGCCCCGAACCACGACACCACGATTAGCACGGCAAACGCCATCAAAAGCACTGCCGCCGCTTGCTCCCAATAGCCAGCCGGCAGTTCATGCTGCGGCGCAGGCGCTCTGGATTTCGCTGATTTGCGGCGCGTTGTAGCGCGTTTTGTTGGTTTCTTTTTCGCCATAACTTATATATTATACGCTGTTTTCGCGATTTTTTACATGCTTATACCTATATTGTAGCATAAATTACTACAATAAGCAATAGCGTGTTCCAATTTTACCCCGGTTCATGGTCTAGTACGTGCGGCTATCCGGGCGATTTCGCGGCACGACGGTTTCGGTGTCGGGCACTTGCTTGCGCGGGAACTTGCGCTTCGAGGGCGCCGGCATAATCGGCTGATTCGCGGGCGTTTTCTTTTGCGGCGCGCGCTGCACTCTCGGCGAGCCGCCAACTTCGTTCACCACTGGGATAACAATCGGTGTGCGGCGCGTTTGATCGTACAAAATATGCGTTACTTCGTCTTTTATCTCTTTTTTGACGACCTCGATATCGTATTTACCGGAAAAACTGCGCGCCGCTTTTTGCTTGAGATACTGGCGCACCATGCCCATCAGCTCTTCGTTGTCGCGCAGGTAAATGAAGCCGCGGCTGATAATATCCGGGCTAGCCAGCAACCGGCCCGTGCCGCGCTGCACCGTCAGAACCACCACGAACATACCCTCTTGGCTCATGTGGATACGGTCTTTTAGCACAACTTCGCTCACCACCGAGCCTGAATCGTCGTACATCGTGCCGCCCGAATGCGGGATACGCCCGACTTTGCGCGCGCCGTCGCTGGTAAATTCGACGATATCGCCCGGGTCGCAAACAAAGATATTTTGGCGCGGAATGCCGCATTCTTTTTCCGCCAAGCGCGCATTGTGCACCAGCATGTGAAATTCGCCGTGGTTTGGCAGATAATACGTCGGCTTGACCGCTTTGATGACGCGCACGTGGTCGTCGTAGTAACCGTGACCCGACAAGTGCAGCGGACCCACGCCCGTCAGGTGCGTTTTGCCGTTTTGAACCACATCCGAACCTTCGCGCATCAGTCCGTCAACCGTACGCACGACGTATTTTTCGTTGCCCGGAATCGGGTTCGAGCTCAGCACCGCGACGTCCGACCCCTTGATTTTGATATATTTGTGCGCGCCCGTCGCCATGCGGTTCAGCACGGCGTTAAACTCGCCCTGGCTGCCGGTACAAACGATTGTCACCTTGCTATCGGGCAATTTAACCAAATCTTCCATCTTGACGACCGTATCTTTCGGTACTTTAATCACCCCAGTGCGCAGCGCCACTTCCAGGTTCTGAATCATACTAAAGCCGGCAAAAGCCACCTTGCGATTGTGTTTTTTCGCCTCTTCCAAAATCAGCTGAATTCGGTGCAGCTGGCTGGAAAAGCTACTGACAATAATCCGGCTGCTCGCCCATTGATCCATCACCTCGCCTATCGAATACTGAACGTCATGCTCGCCAAATTCAGTATTCGTACCGTCAGATTCGCAGTTGGTCGATTCGTTCATAAACAGCAAAAAGCCTTCTTTTTTGGCGATTTCGCCGATTCGGTCGAAGTCGAATTTCTTGCCGTCGACCGGGTTTTCCTCGATACGCCAGTCGCCGCTGCTGAGAATATTGCCAACCGGCGTGCGAATCACTACTGCCGCCGAGTCCGGAATCGAGTGGTTAACCCGCACCAGCTCGATGCCAAACGAATCGCAAAGCTGCACCGTCTCGTGCGCTTCAGGGTCGAGGTCGTGATACTCCGGCGTAAAAGCGCCGTCCGTTTCTTCCATCGTCCGCTGCAGCATGCCGAGCGTAAATTTCGTACCATAAACCGGCGCCGGCAGCTTCGGAATTATATGGCGGAACGCGCCGATATGGTCAAGGTGCCCGTGCGTGAAAACGTGAGCGCGAATTCGGTGCTTGTTTTCCTCTAGCCACTGCGTATCTGGAATGATGTAATTAACGCCCGGATAATCGCTGCCCGGGAACAAAAAACCCATATCGACGATAATGATGTCGTTGTCGTATTCGATAGCGGTCATATTTTTGCCGATACCCATTTCGCCGACGCCGCCAATCGGAATTACTTTGAGTGTCGGACGCGGCGCGCGCGGGCGTTTCGGCTGGTCTTTTAGGCTAAATTGTTTGCCGCCGTAGCCGTTATAGACTGATTTATTGACCGGTATGTTGATGACGTGCTGGCTTGCCTGCGCATTAACTCCTTCGGACATGCGGCGCTGCGCCCGGAAAACCTCGCCTTTGCGCGTCGTAGTGGCGTTGAGGATAGTGTTGCTTGATTTTTGCTTCGCCTGTAGCGGGCGTTTACTTTGGTCGTCGCCTTTTGGCGTCGCGAGTCGTCGTTGACCCATAAAATGTATTACTCCTTTTGTTTAATCAGTAGTCAAAATCAGAGCGAAAGGCAGAACAACGATAAATCACGAAAATACTACCCTTCTTACTAGTAACTCCATCATAGCAAAAATAGGCTTTGCTGTCAAGCGCGCCGTATTCTGAAAAACATATATCCAGCTAACATAACAAAGCAGCGCCCGAAATTTCCGGGGTGCTGCCATGTCTTTGTTTGACCTCTGCTAATCGTCGCCGTCAACCGACGTGTGGGCGAATTTGCGCTTGCCGCGATAGGCGAAAAATCCAATCAGCAAAACATTCGCTGCCAGCAAAAATGCCGCCAATATCCACATACTCTCGCTGTAAAATGAAGTGCTCAGCCCGCCCGAAATCGCTTGGCGCAGCGCTCGAATCGAATAAGTCATCGGCACAAACGGATTAACCGCCTGGAAAAACTCTGGCGCCGTCTGAATCGGGAAAGTTCCTTCGCTCGACCCTAGTTGTAATACTAACAACACCATCGCCAAGAATCGCCCTGGATTATCCAGCACAATCACTAGCAGCGACACAATCGCCATATACGCCAGCGACGTCAGGTAAACTGCAGCCGCAAACTCCATCGGATGGTCTGGCGTTAACCCCAGGCAGAACACTATGATTAGCATCAAAATCGTCGCTTGCACCACTGCCGCTGCACCTACCACCGACATCTTGGCGAGCCACCAGCGAAAGGCATTTTCTTGCTCCGAAAAGGTGCGTCGAATCGGATAAATTATATTCAGAGCCAGCGCGCCGACAAACAAACTCAGCGACAACACGTACGGCGCCAAAGCGTAGCCGTAGTTCGGTACATCGCCATGCTCCGTCGTCTCGGCAGCGACGGGGCGCGCCATTTGTTGCTGCGTTGCCTCGCCGGTTGGCTGCAATTTGACTTGCGCCGCGCCGCTCGATAATTTCGCCGCCAGCGTATTCGAACCGCTTGATAGCTGCGCTACGCCGCCGAGCAATGTTTCCGAGTTAGCATTCAAAGTCATCGCACCGCTCGCCAGCTGCGCGCTGCCAGTTTGCGCCGCCGCTAAGCCGCTAATCAAGGTCGACGACCCCGCCAGCAGCTGCGCGTTCGCGGCGCGCAAATTATTGTAACCATTTAGCGCCACTGTTGCGTTTGGCGTCAGCTGATTAACACCCGTGTTCAATTGCCCGACACCCGCTGCCAATGTTGTTTGCTGCGCCCGTAGCGAAGCCGTCAAGCTATTCAAATCAGTCAGCAAAGCGACCGAAGAACTTGCCACGCTGGCGCTGCCCTGCGCAAACGCGCCCAGCGATTGCAGCTGCCCGATGTTCATCGTCACCGTGCCGCCATTTTGCACCGCGCTGGTCGTCGCCGCTTGCAAAATCGCCTGCGCATTAGTCGAACTACTCTGTAAATTCTGCAATGCTTGCTGCAAAGTAGCTGCGTCTTGCGCCACTTTTTGCTGCTGATTTTGCAGTGCTGGCGATGGATTTTGCACGCTGTTATTCAGCTGATTTATGCCCGCTTGTAAGCTCGCTAAACCGCTAGTTAACTGAGCGATTTGCGCCTGGGTCGGCAAGTTGTTCGACACCCGGCTCAAACCAGCCTGCAACTGCCGCGAACCGTCATTCAAGCGCGCCAGGCCATTCGTCAAATTTTGTTGCTTCGCCGCGATTTGCCCGATGCCGCTCGTGTAGCGCTGCGTGCCCGCCTGCAAATCCGCCAAACCGCCGGATAACTGCGACGCGCCGTCCGCCGCCGCTGTCATGCCATCGCCCAATTTATCTAAGCTTTCTAACATTCCCTTAGCGTACGCCGCCGTGATTTGCTCCGATACCGAAGACTTGACCTTTTCCGCCGCCTGGTTGCTAATCAGCGAACCGATGTAATTTTTGGCGGGCGTTGTCGCATAGCGAATCACCGCCTGCTGCGGCTGCTGGCTGGTTATCGAGGCGGCTTTCGCGGAAAAATCCGCCGGAATCGTCACCACTGCGTAAAAATGCCCGCTCGCCGTGCCGTCTTCCGCCTGTTTTTTGCTGACAAATTCCCACTTCAAATCATGATTATCTTTTAATTTTTGCTCCACCGACCGCCCGACATTCAGCGTCTTGCCGTTTAGTTCAGCGCCTTTGTCTTCGTTGACAAACGCCACCGGCAATTCGCTCGTCCGGCCATACGGATCCCAAATCGACCCCAGGAAAAAGCCGCTGTACATAATCGGGATAAACGAAATCACCGCCACCGACAGCAGCAAAATCTTGTTTTTGAACAAATGCTGCCACTCGGCGCGCACCATAACGCTGCGGCGCCGGCGCAAACTATTTTTCACTTTTTCAACCATGCATTACCTCCTCGGCGACATCTTCCAGCGTCACCGTCTTCAGATATTCGCTCCACTTTTGCTGCGCGCTGGCAAAGACTTTTTCAATCATATTCATACCGATTTCAACCTGGCGCGGGCGCGCGGCAAACACCCGCTCGATGATACCTTGCGGCTGAAAAAAATCCGCCTCGCCCTCGACCGCTAGCACCACATCATAGAGCGTGATATCGCGCATCTGGCGCGCCAGCACGAAACCGCCGCCCGCGCCTTGCGCCGAAGTAATCAGCCCAGCCACCACCAACTTGCGGCTAATTTTCTGCAGATAAGTCGGCGAAACCGCCATTCGCTCCGCCAAAGTGTCGTTCGTAATCGGCGCATGCGCTCGCGGCTCCGCCAGCAGCGCCAAAATACAACAAGCTTGCTCGACCGCACCCGATAACTTCATAATCTCCATTTCTCGCTTGTAATTAAATATAGTGGATATCGACTATCTATAATACACCGTTTTAGTGAAAATGCAAGCCTTCTATCAGCAAATTCTAAATTTATGCGCCGCCTTTCGCCGTTTTACTCGGGGTCGGAACAACCTCAAATCAACCCCGCACCAAACAAAAACGCCCCATTTCGGGGCATTTTTGCTAGATTTAGCTGATATTTAACTATTTATCTTTTCGTTGATGAGCCGCTTAAAGTTCCGGTAGGAGCTTTTCATTTTGTTCAGCGACGAGCTCAGCTCGGTCGTAGTCGACGACAAAGAGGTCTTGGGGCGCTGCGGGAATTTCGGATACGGCGACGAATAATCCTTGTTGGTGTTTCGGTTCGCCAATTCTACGTAGTAGCTGCGCAGCGATTTCAGATATTCTTTCATCTCTTTGGCGTATTTCGAAACCGCCGAATCGCTCGACTTGCTCATCTTATCCAAAGCACTGGTGCAATCGCTGGTTTTTTCGTCGAACAACTTGCCCATTTCTTCGCCAGACCGATTCGTGTAGGTACTAAAGTACAAATCGGTGCAGTTTTTGCCGTAATTTATATACGCTTCTGCAAATTCGGCGGTCGAGAGCAGCTTCTTTTTCGTCTCGTCCCAATCTTTGAGGTAGCTGTCGTAAGCCGCTTTCAGGTCTTTATCCTTCATCGCCTTGTGGTCGGCAATTTTTTTGTGATAATCGTCGGCTTGTTTAATCAAATCGTTGATTTGCTCTTTGTAGCCTTCCGCGCTACTACTGCTCGTAACTGCGGCGCTAGACGAATCGAAACTACTCACCAGCGCAGCCAAACTGCGGTAATCGCTTTTGCTCGGTCCGCTTAGTAACACTACTGCGACGATTATCAAAATAATCGTGACAATTCCAGCAATCGACCCGCCGATAATCGCCCACAACGCGCCTTTGCTTAAACCTTTTTTCGGCGGCATCTGACCCGGCGCTACCGGTGCTCCTGGCGCAACCGGTGCAGCTGGTTGAGCTACTGACTGAGGCGCAGCCGGCTGTCCGCTCGGCGGTGTCGGCACTTGCGGCGGCGCTGGTTGCCCTGACGCCTTGGTTGGTTGTGATTTCTTGGTCATAACTCCCTTTCGTTCTTCTGCTATTAGTATAGCAAAACGCCTCGATTTGCGCGAGACGCCCGGCTAAAATTTGCTACTGCTTGATATCTTTCATGGTTAAACTCAAGCGACCGCGATCGTCGATGTCCGTCAGCTTGACTTTCACGGTTTGCCCTTCCTCAAGCACATCGGTTACCTTGGCGACGCGTTTATTTGATAGTTGTGAAATATGCAACATTCCGTCTATCCCTGGCAAAATGTTAACGAACGCGCCAAAGTCCTTGATGGAAACCACTTTGCCTTCATAAATCTTGCCGACTTCTGGCTCTTCAACCAGGCTTTTAATCCAGTTGAGCGCCTTCTCAATTGATTCGCCGTTCGGACTGGCGATGGTAATAAGGCCGTCTTCCTTGATATCAACCTCAGCGCCAGTCTCGCTGGTGATCTTGTTAATCACCTCGCCGCCCTTGCCGATGACCGCGCCGATTTTATCTGGATCAATTTTTAGCTTTTCAATCCGCGGCGCGTACGGGCTAAGTGCTTCGCGCGGCGCTGACAGTACACTCAACATATGCTGCAAAATATGCGCCCGCCCCGCCTTGCTCTGTTCAATCGCTTGGCGCAGCACTGCCACCGGCAAACCATGCACTTTCATATCCATCTGCAGCGCCGTAATACCTTTGCTCGTACCAGTCACCTTGAAATCCATGTCACCAGCAAAGTCCTCAGCATCAGCGATGTCGCTCAGTACGTACGGCGTATCGCCGTCCATCATCAGACCCATGGCAATGCCGCTAACTGGCGCCGTCAAGGGCACGCCAGCATCCATCAGCGCCAGACAGCTTGAACAGGTCGCTGCCATCGACGTCGAACCGTTTTGGCTCATAATTTCAGTGACGCTACGAATAGCGTATGGGAAGTCTTCTTCACTCGGCAGCACTGGCGTCAAGGCTCGTTCCGCCAAGTAGCCGTGACCAATTTCGCGCCGGCCTGGACTGCCCATCCGCTTAACCTCGCCAACCGTATAACCTGGCGCATTGTAATGATGCATATAGCGCCGCTCGCCATCGTTAACTTCCATGGTATCAACCAGCTGCGCGTAACTCAGCGGCGCCAAAGTCACAATATTCATACCTTGCGTCACGCCGCGGGTAAACAAGCTTGAACCGTGCGCTCGCGGCAAAATCCCGACTTCTGAACTGAGCGGCCGGATTTCCGTCAGGCTGCGACCGTCCGGGCGCTTGCCGTCCTCAACGATACCGCGGCGGACATCTTTGTGCAGCGCCATGGTAAACGCCTCATCGTATTCATCGCGCAGTTCATCATAATCGGTTTCCGTATCCTCAAATTTCGCCGCCATTTCTTCGTGAAACGCCCAGCGGATTTCATTGACCACCTCGTTGCGCTCCGGGTACGGGCGGCGAATTTTCTCGCCCAATTTACCGTCCACCCACGCGTCGGCTACCGCTTGAATCTCCTCGTTTGGCAAAACCAATTCGTATTCCTGGGCATTTGGCGCGACTTTCTCCGCCAATTCGCGCTGCAGCTGAATCGCCGGCTGCATCATCTGGTGCGCCCACGCCATCGCGTCGACGACCACCTCTTCTGATACTTCTTTGGCGCCGGCTTCCACCATGGTGATACCGTGCTCGATCCCCGCCACCACCAGGTCGAGGTCGCTCTCAGTCCGCTCTTCTGGCGTCAAAAATGCCTTAAATTCGCCGTTCACCCGACCAACACGCAAGCCCGCCACCGGTCCGTCAAACGGCGTGCCGGTCAACATCAGCGCGCTCGACGCCGCGATCATAGCGATGACGTCAGGCCGAAAATCCGGATCCATACTCAGCACCGTCGCCACCACCTGCACCTCTTGGCGATAGCCCTTCGGAAACAGCGGTCGAATCGGTCGGTCAATCAAGCGGCCGATCAGCACCGCGTCGTCGCTCGGGCGGCCTTCGCGCTTGATAAAACGGCTGCCGGAAATCTTGCCAGCCGCATAAAACTTTTCTTCATAATCAATCGACAGCGGAAAATAATCCAGCTGCACTGGCCGCGAGCCGACCTGGGCGCTGCCCAGCACCACCGTATCGCCGTAGCGCACCAACACGCTGCCAGTGGTGCGAAAACCGACCCGATTTACCTCGAGCGTCAACTCCCGCCCGCAAAACTCCATGCTAACCGAAAAAATCTCCTTGCCGCTTGGATTAATAATGCTCATCAAGAGCCTCCTTTCTTTCGCGGAGGTAACAGGGGTGAAAATTCGCTTTTGCTCGTGCAGCCGCCTCACGTTTTACTGTAGGCGCCAGGGATATCAGGAGGAAGCGCAAATTCTCATCTCTATCACTTCCGCATTACATTGACTTAACTATTATAGCAGATTTTCACCCGGGTTTGCCGCTCACCTGTCGGATTTGCCGCGTGAACCTCGAAGGTACCACTGTCGCGGCTTGACTTTTTATGAAGTTTATGCTAAAATGAAAGTATGTCTACTCTCAGAGAACAAATAGGACGAAACCATGAAGATTTCATGACATACAGCCGTAATTGCGCCAACGCGGTTCGCCAGGAAGCCTTCAGAACTGATCCTCAAAAATACCAAAAACACCTCGGGCAATCTGCTGGCAGATTACTAAACATAACTGAACACGCAACAGCCATTGATAGCAGCGAAAAACATAAACGAGCAGAATTCTATTCTCTTTACGGATCGTATATAAGCTGGATAGCCGCCACTAACCTTAAACAGAGCGCCGAAACCAAAGGAATTGACATTACAAGAGAACAAAAACAGCTTACTACCGAGGTATATTCTAGATTCAACGACTCTCTACGAGAGGTCTTCAATAGATACGGAAAAAGCACCACTCCTGCCGAAGTCATGCAAGCGCTCGATACTCTCGTTCCCATCTCGCGCAGCAACTATCACCGCAGAGAAATGTCGAGAACTATCACCGGAGTGCGTACTGAAATGCTATCGGTGCAACCCCAGCTGCTCAAACGCAAAATAAGTTCGCGCCTTGTGGCAAGCGCTCGCGATACCCTTGCCCCAGTAGCTTTTGTCGATGATGATAGAACCGCTCACCGCCTGCCGAATATGCTCAGTCGAAATATGCGTCAAACTACTGTTGCCAATCAGCCGCCGCTGCCCGTTTTCGACCACCCAAATCCCCCAGATGCGCGACGTTTGGTCTTTTATCATAGCGTCGTACCATTCTTCTTCGGTTTCTTTGGTTTGCACGCGGCTAGTCACGTATTGGCTGATAGAATGGCGCTCGAAACCGCCCACAAACACAACCGCTTCCTCGCGCGTGAACGGCGCTAATTCAATCTGCAAGCCCGCAGCAGTTTTTAACTTCATGATTTGTCCAAATGCCATGTTTTTGCGCTCCTTTTACGTTTTTATGCTTATATTATACACTGGCGTGCGGTATTTATCCACAAAAAGGTTATTTTAGTGCACCAAGCTGCTATTATTAGGCTCGTTCTCGCGTGGAGTTCGCCCGTTAAATTCACATCAAAAAACCCGCCGTTTTTGCGCCAGCGGGTCTTTAATCGGTCGATGTAAATACAAATTATTTGCGCAGACCGAGCTTTTCGAGCGTCGCTTTGTAGGCTTCGAAGTCGGTCGTCTCAAGGTATTTCAGCAGGCGCTTACGCTTACCTACCATCTGAATCAATCCGCGGCGCGCCATGTGGTCGTGCTTGTTGGATTTTAGGTGTTCAGTCACCTCTTTGATACGAGCCGTCAAAATCGAAATCTGCGCCTGCGGGCTGCCGACATCGTTTTCGTTGACCTGAGTCAAAGCAATCGCTTTCGCTTTGTTATCCTTTGATATCATGACCACTATTTTAACAGATGAGCCTGCTTTCCTCAAGCGGAAGCGGTTTTAGAAGAGCAGCAGGTACACTAGCCAAACCAAACACAGCGCGCAGTTCAAGCTTGAAAACCTATCCATCACGCCGCCATGCCCCGGAATCGTATTGCCCCAGTCTTTGATTCCTAGCAAGCGCTTAGCGACGCTATTGAGCAAATCGCCCGCCAACGACGCCAGTCCAATCAATCCTCCCAGCCATAGCGGAATCGCGACACCGAAAATTCCACCAAAAAGTACCACGCCGAGCATGCCACCAATTACCTGTCCAATTGCGCCCTCGTACGACTTGCGCGAATTGATAAACGCCGGCAAATGATGCGCACCAGCATAATTCCCCATGAAAAACGCCGTTACATCCGAAAAAACTGACGACAAACACAGCGCCATCCACAATTCCGCCCGGTGCACCACTGCGATAGAGCCGACCCAGCCAGTTAGCGTTATCACGAAATAAACAAAATACCACCACGACCAGGCGTGATGTTGCTGTCGAAAAAACTCTGCGCTCGCCAATAATGCAATAAGTGCGACAACAAACCAAACCACCATAAAATCACCCTCTGCCACTACCGCGAAAAATGCGTACAACGGCACCCACATCAGCACTTTTATTCCAAGCGGCGATACTGTAAATTTTCGGATATTCCAATTATACAGCGGCAAACACGCCGCAAATCCGAACACCAATACACCCGCCAGCACCGGCACTGCTTGCACGAGTTTATCCATAGTCTGGCACCGTCCCTCGAATATTTTTTCGCAGTGTAAACCCCGCCGTAAACAGCAAAATTATCGAAAACCACCACAAATTCGGCATAGCAATCGTCCACGAAATCATCACCGTAAACAGCCCGATAAACGATGCCGTCGAAGACTTCATTTTCAGCAAAAAACGCGTTGTTCCATAAAAAATCATCGCCAAAACCCCCGCTATCGGCGCCAAACACAACACGATGCCCAGCCCCGCCGCAACGCCTTTACCGCCGCGAAACTTCAGCCACATCGGGAAACAATGCCCGATAATCGCAAAATATCCGACCAAAAATGCGCCCGTTAAATCGCCTGTTAACCGCCAACCAAGCAGTGTCGCAAAAAAACCTTTGGCTATATCGACCGCCAAAGTCGGTAGCGCGTACTTCCAGCCCAGTATGCGCAAAACATTCGCAAAACCGATATTTCCGCTGCCGCGTTTCTGAATATCAACTCCAGCGATGCGAGCTGCAATCTTGCCCGCCGGAATAGACCCCAGCAGATAAGCCGCCGCACAGGCGATCAAAATATTCATACCCTGATTATACCCCCAGCAAGCTATTTTCAAAATAGGCGCGGCGATAGTAAACTGTAGTTATGCCGAGTTTTGCAGATATCATCTATCACATCGCATTCATTTCTGGCTGCATTGCTGTATTTTTTGCGCCGTTTTTGCTGGCATTTTACATCAGAAATCGCGCCAAATTCACCAAGCCTTTGTCGTTTGTGCAATTTATAGAGGCATTCTTTCATTCTGGCGAAGCTAACTTGCTTATCGCCGCGTGGGTTTTCGCCGAGTCGCTCTTTTGGTTCGTTGCACCCGAATTTCTGCTGGTATTTATATTGTTTTTGCCGAAAAAACGCAGCCCCAAACTGATTTTGTACGATTTCCTCGGTATTTTAGCTGGAACTATAGTCGGGCTGTTGTTGCCGCTTTCGATTGAATTTGTCAGTAGCACGCCCTACGTCTATCCCGGTATGATTTCCGCCGTCGCCGAATGGTATCAGCGATACGGCGTGTTTAGTTTGCTGTTTCAACCGAACTCTGGCATACCGTATAAAATATTTATCGCCGAATCAATCGCTTTCGGCATACCCTTTCTTAATTTCTTGGCTGCCGCGATGGCGATTCGCATGGCGCGCTACGCGGCGTTTTTCTTTACCTTTCAATTTATTCGGCGGTTCACCCACAAATTCATTAGCCGCCACTTCGTAATTTATACCATAGTTGTTTTGATCGTATTTTCGATTTCGCTGCTAAAAGTGGCGCTTATTTATCAGTGAAACTGTGTGGAAATGCTGTAGATATTTCTGGGATTTGTACGTACAGCAATTGCCTGTTACTATGAATATATTAAAGTAGAGGAGTTTCATGAAAGGAATAATTCTAGCCGGCGGCTCAGGCACGCGCCTGTGGCCGATTACCAAAGCCATCAGCAAACAGCTGATGCCGATTTACGACAAACCGATGATTTATTACCCGCTGACCACGCTGATGCAGGCGGGGATTCGCGAGATTTTGATCATCACCACGCCGGAGGATCAGGCTGGTTTTCAGCGGCTGCTGGGCGATGGTTCGCAGTGGGGTATTTCGCTGGAATACGCCGTGCAGCCTAGTCCGGATGGCTTGGCGCAGGCGTTTATCATCGGCGAGGAATTTATCGGCGACGACAAAGTGGCGCTGGTCTTGGGTGATAATATTTTCCACGGCGACGCGCTGGATGATTCGCTGCAAGCCTGCACCGACCCAGACGGCGGCACGGTATTTGCCTACGAAGTTTCTGACCCAGAGCGTTACGGCGTGGTTGAGTTTGACGATAACAACGTGGCGGTGTCGATCGAGGAAAAACCAGCTCAACCGAAGAGCAATTATGCGGTGGTCGGGCTGTATTTTTATAACAACGACGTGGTGGAAATTGCCAAAAATGTTCAACCGTCTGATCGCGGCGAACTGGAAATCACCTCTGTTAATGCCGAGTACCTCCAGCGCGGTAAACTGACCGTCACCACCCTAGAGCGCGGCGACGTCTGGCTGGACACCGGCACCATCGACAGTCTGACCGATGCCGAAGATTTCGTTCGCGTTATTCAGACCCGCACCGGGCAGATTATCGGTTCGCCCGAAAAAATCGCCTACAAACAGGGGTTTATTAGCCGCGAACAGCTCGACGCTTTGGCTAAACCACTCAAGAAATCGGGTTATGGCAATTACCTTTTGAATTAATGCAGTCAGTATACATTACCCTCGCCGATAGTGCTATAATTAGAGTATGAAAAAACGTGTGTGCGTGATAATCCCCGCTTATAACGAAGCAATTGTTTTGACTGACGTCACAAAAAAAGCCAAAAAGGTTTTTTCTAGTGCCAAGAAGTTTCAGATAGATATCGTCGTCGTTAACGACGGGTCGAAAGATAATACCTCAGAAGCGGCCAAAAAAGGCGGTGCGATCGTCATTGACCACGTGCTGAATTCTGGAGCTGGCGGCGCCACCTTGACTGGCTTATCCTACGCCAGAAAATATAATTACGATATCGCTGCTACCATGGATGCCGACGGCCAGCATGCTCCAGAAGACGTCTTGGCTGGCATCGAACAATCAGCCGAATCCGATGTCGATTTATTGATTGGTAGCCGGCTTATCAATAGCGAAGGCATGTCTCGCACTAAAGTTCTCGGCAACAAAGGTCTGAGTCTGATCACTCGCCTATTGTTTGGCATTAATGTCACCGATTCTCAGTCTGGCTTACGCGTCTACTCGCGAGAAGCCCTTGATAATCTTGATTGGAAATCTACCGGTTATGAATTTTGCTCGGAGATGATTTGGCGCGCCAAACAAGCGCAGCTAAAGATAGGCGAGTACCCAATTCAAGCAATTTACACCAACTACTCGCGCGCCAAGGGGCAAAACAACTGGAATGCAATCAATATCGTTAAGCGTCTGTTTAAACAGCGCATTGTGGAGATGTTCGAATGAGATATTTGGTTTTAGTTTTACTTAATACACCGATTATCCTGGTGGCGTTGATTAATATCGTCACTCAATATAAGCTGAGAAAAGTTTCTGCTTCTCACTTACGCCACCAGTTATTAACACTTTTTAGCATGTTAATTATACTGATCGGCTCATTCCCCGTCTACAACCTTCTGTCACACAAGGCTCTTTTTGACTCCAGCGAACTCAGCTCGTTTGATATCGTCGAAATCACCACCATCATTTGGCTGCTCGTCATCGTCAATAACCAGCGCCAACGACTCGACCAAAACGAAAAGCGGCTGCGCGAATTGCACCAAGCGCTGTCGATCCGCCTCAGTAAATAGTTCTGTTATTTCGCTGGCTTCTTTGTCTTAGCTTCCTCTGCCTTGGTGTGTCCAAAAATCAGCTTTGAGAAAATTACATAATTCCACACCGCTACCATCGCCATCATGATGATTTTTGCGACAAGGTTATTGATGTGCATCGTATAAACAAACACGTTCATCAGCACATTTGTCAGCACCAAATTGACACTTGCCAAAGCGCCGTATTGAATAAGTTGTTTTCTCATCTGACCCTTACTCTTGAATACCCACTGCCGATTCATTGAAAAACTCACCACAAAGCCACACAGAAAACTAGAGGTTTGCGCAAAAAACAGACTCAACTCTGCCGCCTGCATCAGCGCAAACACTCCGTACTCGGTCGCCGCCGCCAACCCTCCAGAAACCAGGAATTTCAATATTTTATACACTAGACTTCTTGCCTTTATCCTGTTTATTTTTTGACAATTTTCGTGAGTTCGTCCCTTTAGCATGGGTTGATATTTTTTTTGATTTCAGTTTCTTTTGGGTTACTTCAATATCTTTATTTGTCATTCTCTTCTGCTTTGAACCCATGAAGAATAGCAACACACTAGCCATAATAGTTCCAGCCAGTGTCGTACCAGCCGCTACAAGCGTTACAGTGGTGTATTTCGGCCAGAAAGTGAACTTGACGACTGACTTACCTTTTGGCAGTTTTACTTTTTGGAACAAATTATCTTCTCTCGTGATATCCGCCGACTGGCCGTCTATTTTTACATTCCAACCGTCAAAGAATAATTCACGACGTACCAACTCCGACTCTCCTTGGCAGTCTGCTGAAATCTCATCGCGACTCTTTACTGTTAGCTGACAATTACGCGCTTCAACATACGGAGCCTGACTTGGCATTTGATATATCACTGCAGTTCCTGAAGGATTTGTATACACTTTTTGTAACCCAAGTTTAACCGCATTATCATGGCTAAGTCTATATATACCATCAGTTTCGGACACAATATATTTCACGCCGAGTGCTTGATAATTTTTGAAATTACGCACAAACTCGTCTTGTACCGAATTCCACCCCCAGCGCTTACGAAATGCACCAGAAAAACTAATTGTACTAGTGTTATTATCAAGCTTCTCGCTGACGTATTTTTCCCAAAGTTCTGGCGTTGGTAAATTTTCGGTGTTAATCGACGCCAACTTGAAATACGAACCATAATTTGTCTTCAAGCCGTGTTCGCTGCCGATGAAATAATATCGCTGATTGCCCAAATTAGACTGCAAAAATTCCACCACCCCAAAATCCATTTTCACTTGGTCGCGAACAGGGGCGCCCAGCTGCGGCAACAAAAACGCCGTGGCAGTTTCCGCCAACATCAACAACACCAAAGCCGCCGGCAAAAGCATGCGGAACCATTTAATCGTTGCAAATACGACAACAATAGCAAATCCGGCCGCTGTCAGCCAAATCGTATTCGTCAGATATACTTGAATATTTTGCGTATTATCCATCGTCGCCAGATGGTTTTGCGCTGCCAACAGCACGCCAACAGCAATCGCCCCACCCGCTAATATCGGCAAGCCCAATTTCTTTATCGATCGGTTTTCCGAACTTTTCCAAACATATTCCAGCCCGAACATCGCGAGCACGATGATCGAAAAGACTAACAGTGGCGGAATATAGCGGTGCGGCGCCGCCGACGACATCAGCGGCAGTTTATCCACGATCTGCGTGATGACCGGCACAGCCAACACTCGCGCCACCGCCACCGCAGCAAACCCCAAGAAGAACAGCCGCATCCCCAGAGAAACCGCCTGGTTTCGCAGACCGATGCAGGCGACAGTGATAGTCGAAATACCGATAAATCCGCCCAAACTCGCCCAAAGCGCAGCCACGTCAGCGTGTTCATAAATAAGACCGTAAATATACGGAAATACCAACATTGGCAGCGCACCATCTTTCATTCCTTTACCGGTAAACGCCCCGTCATGACCGCCGATATTAGCGCCAGAAGTCAGATAATGCGCGAACGCATACAAAACCGGCGCCGCCAAAATCAACCCGAGTATACCGCCGCCGACCACATAAAAGAAATATTTTGCCATGGTTTTCTTTTCTTTCCAAAAACCAGCCAGCCGATAAATAAACCACCCTGCGACCAACAGTCCATTGATATACGCCGTTTCTGGAAAACCAGCGTACAGCGAGAAAGCCAAACTAAACGCCAGAACGATCCAGCCAAATTTCTTTTGCGCATCCATGCCCCCTCTCAGTTCATCGCGCATCCGCTCCAGCGCATAAACCTGCCACGGGAAAAACGGCACTGGATTTACCAAGGCGCTGCCAAAAATAGCAAACAGACTGCTGAGCGAAAACAACATACCGCCAACCGTCGCCACGCCATTACTCAGTTTCAACCGCCTGAGCAGCACATACATACCGATCCCCGACAAAGTCTCCAGCACGATTCGGAAAATCAAGAAACCAGCGGGCAGTGCCAACAGCAAATTGAACGGCACAAACAACGCCGCCGGCTGCATGTCACCAAGCAGCGGCGCGCCGACGCCCTCATAATGATTCCACAGCGGCAATTTTCCTTCCAAAATCTGATATACCGACGCCGTGCCAAGCGAATGCGTGATCGGTCCGTCGTTTACTTCTGTGCCGTTATATTTGCCCTGCACCGTTTCTTTGCTTATACCGAGACCCGAGCGGGTGATTATCGGGTTTGGGTTGGTGACGAAAATATTGATCGAATTACCCAATATCACAAATAAAAAAATTACCAAACAGCTTTTTAGACGCTTAAACACCTCCCGCTTCATTAAGCTTATTATAATACAACCATTGGCTATTTTCCAGGTCGGTATTTATAAAAAATATGTGGTATAATACCGGCATGAAAACACTCGACTTATCGGTTATTATACCGTTCAAGAATCACCCTAATATGACGATCGACTGCTTAAAATCCATCGAGTCATGCCCTATCAAAGAAATTTTATTAATCAATAACGGCTCAAATTCGTCGTCGTTAGAAAAAATCAAAACATACTGCGATACTGCAAAAAATGTTAAATTATTACATTACAATCATAAGTTTAATTATCAGAAAATCAACAACTGGGCGGCCGCTCAAGCGAAAGGCAAAGTACTGTGGCTGCTGAACAACGACGTTGAAGCTTTGAACCCAGAGTTGATCGAATATATGTACAACAAGGCGCTGGAGCCGAAAGTCGGCGCCACTGGCTGCGTGTTACTTTACGGCGACAAAAAGACCGTTCAGCACGCCGGCGTTTATCTGATCCCTGGCGGCACGGCCGACCATTTATACGCGCGAAAGAAGCTCAAAAACCTGCTGGAAGATCCAGAATTGCCATACGACATTCGCGAAGATTTGCCGACCGCGGCGGTTACGGCAGCTTGTTTGATAGTTGAGAAAAGCAAGTTTGACGCTATCGGCGGCTTGAATGAAGATTTCATCATCACTGGCGGCGACGTTGATTTGTGCCTGCGCCTGGCGGAAAAGAAGTTTGCCTCAGTTTTGGTCGGCGCCAAGCACGGCCACATGCTCCACAAAGAGTCGATTTCCCGCTCGCACCTCGGCATTCCATATGTTGATTTTGTCGAAAGTTATAAAATTTATTCCAAGCATTTCTCTACCGAAAACGGCGATGGATTTATTGATGTCAGAAAATTGAAAGGATATAAATAGATGAAAACTTTTGTTCTTCGCGCAATTCGCAAAACCAGCCACGTTACTAAACATGCCGGCATGCGCGGCGTAAATTTTCTCGGTAAAGTAGAAAATAAAGCCACATTTCTACTAAACAGTGGTGTTCTACAAGATTCTGTCAAAGTTGACGATATTTTCTATAGCAAATACCCACATCTAACACCAGTATATCCAGCACTGCCAAAACTTGGCCAAAAGCCTTCGGTAACGATTTTCGGGTTTTTACATCCAGCGGGTTTTTACGGTGGTATCGCTACACTACTGTTTGTTGGCGCAAAGCTGGCGAACGAGTTGGGTTATGACCTGAGGGTTGTGCAAACGACGGGATATAGCGACAAAGTTGATCCTGTTGAATTTTTAAACAAAAATGGCATTGAGATGACGTACGATCGTTATTCAACAATCAACCTGTCGAATCGCTCGCAATATGATTATGGGTATTTGCCGCTTCATCCTGACGATGTCGTGCTCGTCAGCGCTTGGTGGGACGCTCGCATCGCTTCGCAGTTGCCGCTGAAAAATAAGTTCGTTTATTTGATTCAAGATTTTGAGCCGATTTTCTACAACAACAGCGACGCTTACACTTTAGCGGACGAAACTTATCACAGCGAGAAGTTTACCCCTGTTACTAACACGGAAATCTTGCTGGATTATTTCAAGAAAAATAATTATAATTACGTCGCCAAAAACGCCACCTTCTTTGAGCCTGCGCCGTCGCCAGCCGTCAAAAAACGCCGCTTCAAGGCTTCGAAAACCAAGAAAATCTTCCTCTACGGACGGCCGAATGTTGATCGTAACATGTTCTATACCGCGATCATGGCGCTCGACAAAGCCCTCAGCGATCCGCGGCTGGATGAATATTCTGTCGAACTTTACAGCGCCGGCTCGGCCGATGTGCCAAATATTCAATTGAGCAGCGGCGTTAAAATTATCAACAAAGGCAAGATGTCGCTGGATGAATATTATTCGTTCGCTCGGACAATCGACGTCGCCATCTCGCCGATGTTGGCGCCTCATCCAAATTACCCAACGCTTGAATTCTCCAGCATCGGCGCAACCGTCGTGACCACCAAATGGGAAACCAAAGCCAACCTCGACCGCTACTCAAAGAACATTTTCATGTCCGAGCCAACGATCGACGACATGGCAGAAAAAATCATTGCTGCCATCACAAAACCAATCAACGAAGTCGAAGCCGACGTCGCCCATAACAACCTCAATACCGACTGGAACAGCTCTCTAGACGAACCGATTAGAAAGATTGCTCAAAAGTTACAATCATCAAAAACCAGAAAAAAGACGCGCGCTTAATGCCATCTTCTTTGCTCGTGATATAATAACTCTATGAGTTTGGAGATTTTTAGTAAACGAAATCGAGTGTTGATATATCAGCTCGTCAAAACGGATTTTAAGTTACGTTATCAAGGTTCGTTTATCGGCTTATTGTGGTCAGTACTCAAGCCACTGATGATGTTTGCGGTCATGTATATTGTTTTCGTACAGGCCCTAAAATTTAGCGATGGTACTTCAACATATCCAATTATCCTATTGCTTGGTATTTCGCTTTGGCAATTTTTTACCGAAGCGACTGGCATAGGCATGCAATCGGTTGTAGCGCGCGGCGACATTATCCGCAAAATTACTTTTCCGAAATATATTATCGTAGTTTCGTCGATGGTAAGTGCCCTGATTAACTTACTGATTAACTTACTAGTTATCGTCTTTTTTGCACTCATAAGCGGCGTTACTTTTACCTGGAATATTCTGTTTGTACCATTCAGTCTATTGCAATTGTTTATGCTCGCCTTTGGCGTGGCTCTATTTCTGTCGGCATTCTACGTCAAATTCCGTGACATTAGCCATATCTACGACGTGGCTATGCAGGCTATATTCTATTCTATTCCAATCATTTATCCGTTCAGCCTACTCGCTAGCAAGGAGATTTTAGGAATTTCTATTCAAAAATTATCACTACTTAACCCAATCACACAAACCATTCAGGATATTCGCTACAGTCTTATCGCACCAACATCTACTACTACAATTTGGAACTCTGTCAACACCTGGTGGATCGCGATAATCCCTGTTGTCGCCACCATCATCATTTTCATCATCGGCGTCGTGTATTTTAGCAAAAACAGTAAGTACTTTGCGGAGAAGATTTAATGAGCGAGCCAGCACTAATCATCGAAAACGTCTCGAAAAGCTTCCATTTGCCGACCGAACAATCAAACGGCATCAAGCAAGCCGTCGTCAACTGGACAAAAGGCATCAAAGGCTACAAAAAACAAGTCGTCCTGGAAGACATCTCCTTCACCATCAACAAAGGCGACTTTTTCGGCATCGTTGGGCGCAATGGCTCCGGCAAATCCACTCTTCTCAAACTTATTTCACAAATTTACACGCCAGACTCTGGATCGATTACCGTTAATGGCAAACTGATCCCGTTCATCGAACTCGGCGTTGGTTTTAATCCCGAGTTGACCGGCCGTGAAAACGTTTATTTGAGCGGCGCGCTGCTCGGTTTTTCTACCGAAGACGTCGATGAAATGTATGACGGAATCGTTGAGTTTGCCGAGTTGGAAGATTTCATGGATCAAAAATTGAAGAATTATTCCAGCGGCATGCAAGTTCGTCTGGCGTTTTCCATCGCCATCAAAGCCAGCGGCGACATCTTGGTATTGGACGAGGTTTTGGCAGTCGGCGACGAAGCTTTTCAGCGCAAATGTTTCGCCTATTTCGCCCAACTGAAGAAAGATAAAAAAACCGTGGTGTTGGTGACTCACTCGATGGAATCTGTCCAGCAGTTCTGTAACCGCGCCGCCCTGATCGACAAAGATCACGAATTAACCGTCGGCAAGCCGTCGCGCATCGCTCAAATTTACCGCAAACTCAACAACATGGACGTAAAAACCGAAACCGCCACCAAAAAATCAACCGCCCAAGACGACGTGGCGGTCAGCTGCGACTTCAAAAACCGTGGCAAGGAATTGGACTTCACGCTAGAATTTGACACTAAAAAACCACTAAAAGACGTTGTTTTGACCTTCATGATCATCCGCAACAACGGCGAAATCGTCTATCGCTTTACCACCGACGAAAAACTCGAAGACGAAACGATCAGCCTGAACGGCAAGAAAAAACTATCTCTCACCATCGAAAATATTTTCCCGAACGGTATCTTCTCTGTGCAAGTCGGCGTCAAAAACCGCGACCGAGCGAAGGTGTATGCCTTGGTTGATGACATCGTGGAGTTCGAAATCGTCAATCAAGGTTCATATAATAATGATGTATTTTGGAAACCAAGCGAGAAATACAAGTTGAATTAGGCGGTTATATGAAACGAATTTTAGCAATTGGAGCATTTGAACGCGACAATTTCGGAGATTTGTTGTTTTTGCACGTCATGCGGCAGCTGCTATCCAAGCAAAAAGTCGAGACTGTGCCCGCTTCGATCATCGCTACGAACATCGAATCCATGAACGGCGAGCAAATTTTGCCGTACGCCGCCCTCTTAAAATACGATTCGTTTGACAGTGTTTACGTTGTTGGCGGCGAAATCGGCGCAGTTGATGTGGCGGGCGGTTTGATGATGGATTTGAGTAAAACTGAACACGATTTGGTGTTGAAAAACAAAGCTAACTTGAATGAAATCGTCGAAACCTACACTGGTATTCCCCAAGATTACGAGCGCCACGCTTACATTCCAGAACTTAGCAAATATCCGCTCAATCGCCATATTCCGCTGATTCTCAACTCGGTCGGCCTGTCAAACATCAAAAATCTATCGCCAACTTTTTCGTATAATACAATTAAACTGCTCAAAAACGCCACTATTTCCGTGCGCGAACACGAGTCGCAACAATTCCTGCGCGAACGCAGCATCGCTTCCCTGCTTGCGCCGGATATCGTTCATTCGATTCGTCTGTTTCGTCCAAAATTCAAAACCAACAAGCGTTATGTCGCCTTCCAAATCCACACTGAGTTGATAAAAAACAAAAATTATTCCGCCAAATACATAGCTTCTGTTTTGCAGACGGTCGCGCACAAAACTGATACCGATATTCGTTTGTTTTTGGCGGGAACGGCCGCCTTTCATGATGATGAGAAATTATATCAACGCATTATGCGAGAATTCAAACTGCTCGAAACGTCGTATCGAATTGACGTTACCGACAGCCGTGATCCGCTGGATTTGGTTGATATCATCTCTGGCGCTGTGATGTGGATCGGTACTTCACTGCACGGTCGGATCATCGCTGCGTCGTACAATGTGCCGCGGATCAGTCTCTTCAACAAAAAGGTGTCGTTTTATGCCGAAACGTGGGACGCTGAATTTCCGCACGGCGTGATATTGGAAGACGTTTTAGAACAAATCACCAAAACTCAAACCGTTACGCCAAAACATAGCGCCGATGAATTGGCGAAAAAAGCCAAGGACAATTTCACCAAACTCTTAAAGCCGATTTTGAGAGATAAAACCGCGCCGCGCCAGCCTTTCAGCGCAACCAACGCTTTCGTTGCTACTTCCAAGTTATATCGCGAGCAAATTTTGTCGCTGATTGATGATAAAAATTCTCGCATTAGCGCTCTGGAAAACCAAGTCGCCAAACTGCAGCGCGAAAACAAGAAGTTCCATGATGACGCTCATTATTACGAGGTGCAGCTGCGTGACATAACGAAAAGCCGCGCCTATCAGTTCGGGATGTTTGGCTCAAAAGTGATCAACCTGCTGCGCGCGCCGCTCGACCTGATCAAACCAAAAAAATAATCGGACTCGCTTTGTCCGATTATTTTTACATCTACAGACTTTGTTATTTCGCCTGGTCCAGTCCCCATTCCTGTGCCACACTACCATTGTCGTCCCAGAGTTGGACTTTTTC